>ERZ773359.1679-NODE-1679-length-29956-cov-8.095448_pt1 | contig 29956 bp, 34 predicted proteins | sample MGYA00374955_ERZ773359 | MGnify/ENA primary metagenome ERZ773359 (study PRJEB29098, sample SAMN04486028) | biogas fermenter metagenome | study: EMG produced TPA metagenomics assembly of the Biogas fermentation microbial communities from Germany - Plant 4 DNA1...
TTCAAGGTCTGACCAAACCAGATCAACCAATACTTAGGGGGGATATTTCGTGCACAAGCTTAAGGTTTTGGTGGTGGATGATTCTCTGGTCTACAGGAAGATTATCTCCAGGGCGGTGGAAAGGACGGAGCGGGCCGTAGTGGACTGCACTGCCTCAAGCGGGATAACCGCCCTGGAGCGACTGGAGCAAAGGTCCATTGATGTTGTCCTTATGGATGTCTATATGCCGGGCATGGACGGTATCGAAACCCTGGCAAGAATAAAGGAAAAGTATGAGGACCTTCCCGTTATAATTATAAGCAGCGGCGGAGTAGACGGGGCCAGGCTGACGGTGAGGGCCCTGGAAGAGGGGGCTATGGATTTTATCTTAAAGCCTTCTCAGGGCTCCGGAGAGAAGAATATCGAAACCATCAGCAGGCATCTTACCATACTGTTCTCCCAGATCCTGATAGACAGGTATGCAGCAAAAAGCCGGAAGAGACAGGGGAAGAGGGGATCGGATCCCAAATCCGGGGAAGAGGGACGGGACCCTGTCCCTATCGGGATGGAAAGCCGCCCAAGCACCGGATCCGGTATAAGGACGGAGGACAGGGATATCCCCCGGAAGGGCGATTTAGTTCCGGACTACGGTACCACATGCCTGAGCGGGATAGATCTGGTGGTGGTGGCCTCATCCACCGGAGGTCCCGGCGCCGTGGAAGAGGTCTGCCAGGCACTGGGCCCGGGATTTACCAGGCCCATCCTGATAGTCCAGCATATGCCACCGGATTTTACCAAAATATTCGCCAGGTTCCTGGGAAAAAAATGCGGAATGTCGGTGAAGGAGGCTGAGGAGGGTGATGAGATTTTAAACGGCCGGGTCCTGGTGGCACCGGGAGGATACCATATGGTGGTAGACCCCGATGACCTGAAAATCACCCTTACTACAACCCCACCGGTTAATGGGGTGCGGCCTGCCGCCGATGTCCTGTTCCAATCCGTGGCAAGAGCCTATGCAGGTAAAAGGGTGTTGGCCGTTATACTCACAGGAATGGGCAGCGATGGTACCGCCGGGGTCAGGGCTTTGAAGGAAGCCTGCCAATGCTACTGTATCACCCAAAGCCGGGAAACCAGTGTCATTTACGGGATGCCCAGAAGCGTCTATGAGGCGGGGCTGTCCGATGAGGTAGTGGACTTAAAGGATATCGGAAATAGAATTATAGAGATAAACAGGGGTAGGTGTTAATGAAGGACTTAACTTCCAGGGAATTTGACTTGATGCGCAGTTACATAGAAGAAGAGTGTGGAATAGCCCTTGGAAAGGAGAAGGCCTATCTGATTACCAGCCGGCTGTCAAAGATATTGACCGAATTTGGCATACCTTCCTATCAGGGGCTTTATTATGCTCTGAAAAGCCAAAGTGATCCAAGGATAAAGGAGAGGGTAATAGACGCCATAACCACCAACGAAACCCTCTGGTTTAGGGACAAAACCCCTTTTAAGACTTTGGAAGAGGTCCTGCTGCCGGGATACATAGAGGAAATCCGGGCCGGTAAGCGCAAAAGGATCAGGATATGGAGCGCGGGCTGCTCCACAGGCCAGGAGCCCTATTCCATAGCCATGCTCATAGACAGGTACCTGACCAGGGAAAGGATCAGGGATGTATCCCCCGAGAGCTTTGAGATCCTGGCTACGGATATATCCCACAGCGTGTTGGAGACAGCCAAAGCGGGAAAGTACGATGATGTGTCCATTTCCAGGGGACTGGACCTGGAGTACAGGAGCAGATACTTTTCCAGGGAGGGCAAAACCTGGGTCCTGGACAAGGGGATCCGGGACAGGGTGGAGTTTAAACAGTTCAACCTGCAAAACAACTTTGTTGCCCTGGGCAGGTTTGATGCAGTCTTCTGCCGGTATGTAACCATATACTTTTCCCCGGATCTGAAGCGGGAGATCTTCAGGAAGATTGCAGGAGCCCTGAACCGGCCCTGTGGAGTGCTTTTCCTGGGCAATTCCGAAGTGTACACCCAGTATGGGGATTATTTTACAAGGAAGCTTCATAGCGGAGGCGTATATTATAAGGTAAAGGAGTAGATCATATGGGTTCAAAACCTGATTTTGCCGGGATGACAGGGGGGTGTAAAGCCTGTGGATGAAAAGCTTTACAAGCCCTTTTGCATAAGTGTCGGGGAGATTATCAAGGAGATGTCGGATATTGATGTGGTTGGGATGGATTCCCTTGAGGAGGAGCGACATGAGTTAACCTCCATGGGGGTATCGTCCATCATCACCTTTGCCGGAGCCAGAAAGGGCAGATTGCTCCTGGATATGGAGCCCGGTCTTGCCCTGTCCATGGCCGGTGCTGTTTTAGGCGAGGAATATGGGGATGTAAAGGATCCCATGGTCCTGTCCCTGGTGGCTGAGGTGAACAATATCATATCGGGGAACGCCATCACCGGAATCAACAACGAGTTGCTTATGGACCTGCGGCTGGCCCCGCCGGTGGTTTTCGCGGGCAGGGATGTGGTGATTTCAATCCCCAGGTTAAGGTCCCTCTCGTCCTGGGGAGAAACGGAATACGGGAGGATCAGGATCAATATAGCCTGGGAAGGGGGCGGCAGCTGATGGACATAAAATACATACTTCCATTTTTGGAGGCCCTCAAGGGTGTATTGGAGCAATTTGGGGCTGTTGATATCAGGAGAGGAGATATGGCCAGGAATGACCTGATGTATGTGGATACGGATATAACCGCCGTGGTGGGTATGGTAGGTCAGGTAAGGGGAAATATCGCCTATTCCATGGCGGAGGATACGGCTAAAAAGATAGTGTCAGCTATGATGATGGGTATGCCGGTGGAGGAGCTGGACGAGATGGGACGGAGTGCCCTGGGTGAATTTTCCAACATGGTCACAGGAAATGCCTCGACCCTCCTATCCAACTCCGGGGTGCAGGTTGACATTACCCCGCCTTCCATCATATTCGGTAAGGATGTATACTTCATCATCAGTTCCGTGGAGACCCTTAAGATAGATATGGAAACCTCCCTGGGAAAAGTTGAAGTAAATATTGGCCTGGAAATATAGCAAAAAATGGTCGGATATGGTAGAATTAAATGTAAGTCTACCTTTTCAAATCCATTTTTTTGGCAAATAGGGTTGAAGAAGTGTAATAATTGTTACTTTAATGATGTTAAAATGGAATTGAGGGAGCTGAAGACCGTAGTGGAAAAGAAAAGTACCATTAAGAGGATACTGTTGGTAGATGATTCACCCATTATACACAAACTGCTGAGAAGGACCCTGGAAGCCCACGGATATGAAGTATGCGGCGATGCCAAGAATGGCCGGGAGGCGGTTTCAATGTACCAATCCTTAAAACCGGATCTGGTGTTTATGGACATAACCATGCCGGTGATGGACGGGTTGGAAGCCTCCGGGGAAATTTTGAAAATGGATCCCCAGGCCCGGATTATCATGCTAAGCGCCATGGGTGATGAGCAAATTGTTAACCGGGCAAAGGAATTGGGGATCGACAACTTCTTGAAAAAGCCCTTTAACGATTACAAGATCATAAGTGCAATTTCCGGTATAGTCTAATCAGTTATTCCTTCTGCATGTTTATAAAGGGGTGGGTAAGGTGGCATACAAGGTTTTAATTGCTGATGATATGCTGGTTAACAGAAAGCTGATTAAAAGGGCCCTGGAGCAGAGGATAGAGGATGTGGACTTTTATGAAGCGGAGGACGGAGAAAAAGCCCTGAAGTATATATACAAAAATAGGGTGGATATAATCATCCTGGACCTCATAATGCCAAACAAGGACGGCTTTGAGGTGATCAAGGAGCTAAAAAGCTCAAGACAGTACAGGGATATCCCAATAATAGTGAATTCCGCCGTGGATGAAATTGGTGTCATCCAGAGGGCATTGGAGCTGGGGGCGACGGACTATTTTACAAAGCCCCTGACTATGGAGCAGATGGGGGTGGTCTTGCCTGTAAAGGTAAAGAACGCCCTGAAGGCATATGAGCAAAAGCGGCTCCTGGTCCAGATGAATCAAAGGATGAGGGAAGAGCTGGAGTTTGCCACTGCCCTTCAGAGCATCCTGATAGACGGATCCAAGTCCCTGCCCGGAATCGACATGGTAGGCAGGTATATCCCAAGTGCCGAGCTCAGCGGGGATTACTATGAATGCCTGCAGATAGGGGATAGGATATGGATGCTGATAGCGGATGTTTCAGGCCATGGTGTGGCCTCTGCCATGATCTCCTCCATGATAAAGGTTATGTTTCAAAACCTGGTTGAGCAGCATACCTCTCCGGCACAGGTTCTGGACAGCATGAATGCGACCTTCTATAACCTGACCAACGGCACCTATTTTATAACCGCCTTTGTGGGCCTGATAGAGGATGGGATCCTTACCTATTGCAATGGGGGCCATCCCTATCCGGTGATCCTGGATTCCCGGGACAACAGGACCTATATGCTGGAGGAAAACGGACTTATCCTGGGGGTTATGGAGGATTATGAGTATAAGACTTACAGCAGGGAGATAAATCCCGGGGATTACATATTAATGTACACGGACGGCCTCCTGGAGCCAAAAGAGGAAGGCAATGATATGAGAAACTGCAATGATTTTTTGGATTATATAGACAGGCATAAGGATATGGTAAAGGGAGACCCTGCCTTGCTCCTGGATTCCATAGTTAAGGATTTTGGCAAGGATAGTGTAGAGAGGCTCAGAGATGATGTGGCGGTTATCGTCGTTAAAATAAAATAATGGAAAAGTCCAAAGGACCTTTCCATTACTCGATATAGTTTACCTTGTTCTTCTCAGCGAAGGATTTAAGTACGCCGGTGACCCATTCAAAATCGTCTTTTATGATGCCTTTTTCTATGATGTATGGGACCTCTTCACCATGGATATCAATTTCCAACCTATCAACGGTTCTGGTAATGAATAACTTTTTCTTTTCTACCTGTGTCTTACGTATGGCTGCTATATTCTTGGCTGCAAATCTTTTCCAATGTTTACCGGCACCAGTGTTAATGGATAATTCACCCAGGTCTGCGTTGAACTCCTTAACATATTGTGGTGTAGGCATTGACATTCCCTCCTTAAACGTATTTAGCTCTCCTTAAGTAGAATTACGTTCAAGAATGATTTCAAGTGTCAAAGCGAAGAGTAATAGGAAAGACAATGATGTGCGCAAGAGAGCCATTATGGAAATTATACCATATTTAGGGCTATATTTAAAGGTTGTTTTAAAAAATATCCGGATTCAGAGCTAAATATTTGTTAATATCCAGGCAAAAGAAGGAGATTATATGAGAACTCTTATAAAAAACATAGATATTTTGACCATGGACGAAAAACTGGGTCACATCCAGGGGGGCTGCATCCTCATTGAAGATGATGAGATTGCCTTTGCAGGCAGTGAGGCAGACCTTGGAAAGGCTGATGATTACGATATAATAGAAGACGGCAGGGGAATGCTGGCAATACCCGGCCTTGTAAACACCCATACCCATACGGCCATGTCCCTCTTTAGAGGATATGCCAACGATCTCCCCCTTATGAAATGGTTGGAGGAATTGATTTGGCCTGCAGAGGACAGGCTGGAGGAGGCCGATGCCTATTGGCTGTCCATGCTGGCCATTGCCGAGATGATAAGGGGCGGGGTGACCGTTTTTGCCGATATGTATATGTTTATGGAACAGACGGCCAGGGCCGTACTTCATTCCGGGGTAAGAGGGGTTTTGGCCAGAGGCCTTCAGGGGCCGGACGGGAAATCCCATAACAGGCTGGAAGAGAACCGAATACTCTGGGAAAACTGGCATGAAGAAGGGGACGGCAGAATCCAGGTGATGGTAGGGCCCCACGCAGTCTATACCTGCGGGCCTTCCTACCTTGTGGAAGTCAGAGACCTGGCTCATAAGCTGGGGACAGGGATACATATACACCTGTCGGAAACCAGGCAGGAAGTGGAGAACTGCATAAAGGAATATGGCAAGAGTCCGGTCAGGCACCTGTATGACCTGGGTCTCCTGGACGGCCATACCCTGGCAGCCCACTGTGTCCACCTGTCTCCGGAGGATCTGGACATCCTAAGGGAGAAGGATGTCAGGGTGGCCCATTGTCCCGCCAGCAATTTAAAGCTGGGAAGCGGTATTGCGCCGGTCCAGGAGATGTTGGATCGGGGAATCACCGTCTCTTTGGGTACTGACGGTGCTGCCAGCAACAACAACCTGAGCATAGTTAAGGAGATGGCCCTGGCCGCCCTTGTTTCAAAGGGGGTAAGAGAAGATGCCACCCTTGTGCCGGCTGCCCTTGCTCTTAAGATGGCTACAAGTCACGGAGCCAGAGCCCTGGGCCTGGAGGACAGGATAGGGAGCCTCAGCCCCGGCAAAAAGGCTGATATAGTCCTGGTGGATACCGACAAGCCCCACTACCAGCCCCATGGGGATTGGGCAACCCATCTGGTGTACAGCGGGCATTCCGGGGATGTGGACAGCGTGTGGGTCAACGGCAGGAAACTCTTGGAGAAGAAGGAACTGTTAACAATAGATCTGGACAGGGTGTATTCTGAGGTTGGAAGCATCTATAATAGGGTAATGGGTACGAGTAATGGATGATCTGGGGGTAGACGGAAGATGAACAACAGGAAAATAATAGATGCGAGGGCTTTCAGGGAGGAACTTGGGGAGATTTTAATGGCAGCCAGAAGCCTCATCGTCTATGAAGAGCTGACCCGGCTGCCTGCTTTAAGGCGTTTAGCGGAGCTCCTGGAAGGGCTTTTGGAGAAGTCCTGGGGCCCGGCCCGGCTCATAGAGAGCTATACCGGTTTCTTAAATGCCTTTTTATCCTCAATCCCCATGGACGAATCCCATGACTATTCATGGAAGGATTGGATTCTGGATGCAGTGCTATATACGGAGAATAAATTTACCCTTTGGGCAGAAAAAAATAAGGACCATCTACCCAAGGCCATGTCCATAGCGGTGGAGAATGACCTTCGTTCCATCCAAAGGCTGGCGGATATCCCCTGGCAGGACCTTGTGGAGGTGTTGGGGGAGGAAACAGACGGTTTCCATCCGGTAAACATTTTTTCTGGCCAGGAGGCCGGAGGTTGGCCGGAAGTCTGCGGCCGCAGGGGACTTAAAGGCTGGAATGTAGAGGCACTGAAAGAGCACTACAGGCTTAAGGGCTCCGGTATCTTCAGCAGGTATTACGGCTTTTATTGGGACGGCTCTACCCTAAAAGGGATTAAAAACACCGATCCCATAACTCTGGATCGGCTATTGGGTTACGATATTCAAAAGCAGGTGTTGCTGGACAACACCGAAAGGTTTGTGTCCGGCTATCCGGCCAACAACGTCCTTCTTTACGGGGACAAGGGGACGGGAAAGTCCTCCATGGTCAAAGCCCTGATCCATGAGTTTGGAGACAGGGGCCTTAGAATGATCGAACTGCCCAAAAAACACCTGGGCGATTATTATTCCATACTCAGGTATATAGAGGGCAGGATGTACAGGTTTATTCTCTTCATCGATGACCTTTCCTTTGAAGAGCATGAGGTGGAATACAAGCATATCAAGGCACTGCTGGAAGGGGGCCTTCAACCTAAACCATCCAACCTGTTGGTCTACGCCACCTCCAACCGCAGGCATCTGGTGAGGGAGGTTGTGGCGGACAGGAGCAGCGTGGGCTATAATTACAACGACAGAAATGAAATATCGCCCACGGATTCCATGCAGGAGAAGTTGTCCCTGGCGGACCGGTTTGGCATTACCCTGACCTTTATATCCCCAAACCAGGAGGGCTACCTTGAAATGGTGGAGGCTATGGCCAGGGAGCGGGGACTGGATGTTGACAGGGAAGTACTGCGGGCCGAGGCCTTAAGGTGGGAGAAGAGGTACAATGGCCGTTCAGGCCGAACAGCCAAACAATTTATTGATCATATAGAGGGCGGTCTTTGACCGTCTTTTTTTATTAAAAAAATTGAATATAAATGATGTTTAACCCAGGGGAAAAATGGTGATAATATACTATATATGTGTAATATAGTTATTAAAACTCTGTTATATGGTAATTAAAAGAACTATAAATGTTTCGTAAAACTTTTGAAATATTTTTGGGTTATAATATGCACAAGGAAAAGAGTAATTTTACAAAAGCAGCTTTTCCCGGATAGATTAAATTAACATAGCATCATAGGTTTACTAAAACACGCAGGGAGGGGAAACGATGAACACAATCTTAAAATCCGATATTGTAAGGGGTATCACGGGTGTGGGATTGTCCATCGGCATCATTTTAGCATTTATGTTTCCCGTTGTTTTTATGGACCTGTTTTCAAAGTTTATTAACCTTGGATAAATTTTTACAGATACCCAACGATAAAACTTTTGCTTATTTAGCTTGTTGCCTGACAAAAATGAGTTATTGATAAGCAGATGATGAAGTTGCGTTCAATAGCTATGATGATCGTTGCTACTCCAGCTATTTCAGTTAGCTATAGATAGCATCTGGCAGCTTTCCGATGTAACTTGATCGCTGCCTGAGCAAGTCATCCTCCTATTAGATATACGTACTTAACGATCAATAGCTATTGTATATTAGGATCACCTAGGTTTTGTCTTAAATAATCAAAGTACACCGCCGGGCCTTGTCTGCCTTGCGGTGTTGCTTTTTTGGGATTAATTATATAGCGACAAACAATAATCGCCCGAATCCTATATGATTCCGGGCGATTATTGTTTATATTATTTCATAAAGACATGATTGCCTATGGTTTCGGTATAATCGGTAGGCCGTTTGAACATCCATCTGGACGTTGCGGTTTTGGGATTGTAGTAGAACAGGCATCCATTCGTTGGGTCAATTCCATTCAGGGCATCCATAGCAGCCCTATAGCTTTCCTCATCAGGCTCCAGGTTTATCTGCCCGTCCTGCACACAGGTAAATGCCCAAGGTTCATATATTACCTCATACAAGGTATCCGGAAACAATGGGGAATTCAGCCTGTTTACTACAACGGCACCAACGGCCAATTTACCAAGATAGCTCTCGCCACGGGCCTCCCCATGGATAACCCTGGCCAAAAGTTCAAGATCCTCTGACTTTCATGGGGTTTCCCTTTGGGATAGGCTATCAACGAAGGATGGATCATCGTCCACACTTACGTTGCTATGGCGGGCATCAACAGGGAGAGTAAAAAAGTTTAGAATCATCAGGTTAAAAACACAGAGACACAAAAACTTTTTCACCTTTAATCCCTCCTCGAGTCTATTATTCACCGATTGAAAATAAAAATGTCTGGAAGTTTCAATAAAGAAAACCAAAAATCGCAATTTTGGTATATAATGATTATTATCCTATAAGTCCTGCTTTTTAATTTTTATACATAACACGACCTGGACATGACCAGGGATCAACCCACTTTATGGGTGGAAATAATACAGCATTTGGCAGATTGAGTAATATTAATTTTTAAATTAACCTATTGTGCTAGTTCATAATCTTAAGTAATAAGCGGTTAATAGCCATTACTAGCATATAATTGACTAGCACAACGCGTTAAATTAACCATAAGGAAAGGATGGGATTTATTTGCTGACGGATATTCAGATAGCGCAATCGACCAAATTAAGGCCCATTGACGAAATAGCAGAACAGGCCGGGATAGATGAGAAATATCTGGAGAGGTACGGAAACTACAAGGCCAAGGTAAAGCTTGGGATATTTGATGAGCTCAAGGACAGGCCAAAGGGTAAATTGATATATGTCACAGCCATTACCCCAACCCCTGCCGGGGAGGGAAAGACCTGTACGGCAATCGGCCTTACCCAGGGACTGGGAAAGCTTAACAAGAACGTTATGGTCTGTCTCAGGGAACCCTCCCTTGGGCCCACCTTTGGCATAAAGGGAGGAGCCGCCGGCGGAGGCTATTCCCAGGTACTGCCAATGGAGGATATCAACCTTCATTTCACCGGCGATATCCATGCGGTCACCGCTGCCCACAATCTACTGGCGGCTATGATAGAGAATCACATAACCAAGGGCAACGAGCTGGGGATTGATCCTACCCGGATTCTGTGGAAGAGGGTTATGGACATAAGCGACCGGCAACTGAGAAATATCGTGGTGGGCCTCGGTGGAAAGGCCAACGGCACCCCCCTGGAATCGGGGTTTGATATTTCCGTGGCCTCCGAGGTTATGGCCATCCTCTGTCTGGCATCGGATATAACCAACCTTAAGGAGAGGCTGAGCAGGATCCTGGTAGCCTATACATACGACGGCAAACCCGTCTACGCGGGACAGCTGAAGGCGGTGGGGGCATTGGCGGTCCTCCTGAAGGATGCAATCCTGCCCAATTTGGTACAGACCTTGGAGGGACAGCCCGCCTTCGTCCATGGGGGCCCCTTTGCCAACATAGCCCACGGTAACAATTCCATCATAGCTACCAGACTGGGACTCAGGCTGGCCGACTATGTGGTAACCGAAGGTGGATTTGCAGCAGATCTGGGGGCTGAAAAGTTCTTTGATATCGTTACCAGGGTTACAGACTTAAAGCCCGATGTTGCTGTACTGGTAGCAACGGTGAGAGCCCTTAAGTTTCACGGTGGGGTAGCCAGGGACAATCTGAATCAGGAAAACCTGGAAGCCCTGAAAAAGGGAATTGCCAACCTGGATCAGCACATAGACAACTTAAGGAATTGTTTCGGGCTTCCCGTAGTGGTAGCCATAAACAGATTCCCCTCGGATACGGAGGCCGAGCTGGAGCTCCTGATGGAGCATTGCCAGGGTCTGGGCGTAAGTGCTGCTCTGTCAGAAGTAGTGGCAAAGGGCGGAGATGGTGGTATCCAATTGGCGGAGGCCGTTCTAAAAGCCCTGGAAGAGGAGAATGAATTTACCCATGCCTATCCCCTGGATATATCAATTCGCGAGAAGATTGAGATGCTGGCGAAAAAGGTTTATCGTGCCGATGGAGTTGCCTATACAAGCAGGGCCAGCAGGAGCATTAACTCCCTGGAAGAACTGGGGTATGGGAACCTGCCTATCTGTGTCGCCAAGACCCAGATGTCCTTTAGCGATGATCCGGCACTAAAAGGAGCACCCAGGGGTTGGACCCTGAATATAAGGGATGTTCGGGTATCAGCGGGAGCAGGGTTTATTGTGGTATTGACAGGCGAGATGCTTACCATGCCCGGACTGCCCAAAAACCCCGCTGCTGAAAATATCGATATACTGGAGGACGGTACCATCCTCGGACTCTTTTAAGGACTGTCCCCGCTGGTTTTCAGGAATTCATCCGCAACCTTGAATATATCTCCGGCCCCCATGGTCAGGACCAGATCCCCGGGCTGTACGTTTTGGCTTAGAAAATCCACAGCTTCGTGGAAGGAAGTCATGTATCTTGCGGGCTTTCCCTTCCTGTGGATTTCCCTGGCCAGGTTTTCGGAAGTTACCCCTTCGATAGCCTTTTCTCTGGCTGCATAGATATCTGTGATCAGGATTTCATCGGCATCCAGAAAGGATTCTGAGAATTCATAGAACAGCTTTTCCGTTCTGCTGTAGGTATGGGGCTGGAAGACACACCATATCCTCTTATGCGGATACTTACGGGCTGCCTGCAGGGTGGCCCGTATTTCAGTTGGATGGTGGGCATAATCGTCTACCACGGTTATGTCATTGAAACTGCCCTTTACCTCGAACCTTCTGTGGGTGCCCTTAAAGGAGGCCAAAGAGTCCCTGATGGTTTCCGCGGATATACCTATTGACCATGCGGCAGCCGTTGCTGCCAGGGCATTATAGATATTATACCGGCCCGGTATCTGAAGCTGGAACCTGCCCATATCCTGCCCCTTGTATACCCCGCGGTAGGACGGATGGCCCTTATCATCGTAGATGATGTCCCGGGCTACCCAGTCTGCCTGGTTCTCTATGGCAAATCCAACCTTTCTTGCCGGGATATCCTTTAAGAGCCTGGCAACCAGGGGATCGTCCATGCAGCCTATAACCATCCCTACGGGGGAAACAAGGCCGGCATATTTTTCAAAGGCCTGGTAAATACACTGAATATCCTTATAATAGTCCAGGTGATCCTCGTCTATATTAAGGATAATGGCGATATAGGGCTCGAAGTGTAAAAAGCTCTCATTATATTCACAGGCTTCGGTTATAAAGTACCTGCTGTTGCCGATTCTAACATTGCCGCCGATGTCGTCCAGCTCTCCGCCCACCAGGATAGTGGGATCCAGACGTGCATTTTGCATAATGATGGACAGCATGGAGGTGGTAGTGGTTTTTCCATGGCTTCCGGCCACACCAATGGAGTATGGGTAGGTCTCCATGATATGGCCCAGGAGGGTAGCCCTCTCAATTACGGGAATGCCCCTTTCCCGGGCAGTCATCAGCTCTGGATTATCCTCACTGATGGCGATGGTATATACCACCCAATCGGCGTTACCTATATTAGATGCATCATGGCCTATGTATATCCTGGCGCCCTTGTTTGCCAGGCCGTCGGTAAGGTGGGTCTGCTTTATATCCGAACCTGAAACGGTATAGCCCTTGTGGATGAGGATATCAGCCAAACCGCTCATGCTGATTCCCCCTATACCTATGAAATGAACATGATTTCCTTTGAGATCTTCTATATGCAATTTCTTCATGGGATCCTCTCCTCTGAAATCACTGATTATTTTAATGTATCCATTATTTTGCCAAATTATGTATGTCCTTAGGGTTTTGGGACAAAATTTGCAGGACAAAAGGGAGTTTTTCAGGGCAAAGGGGAAAAAAATACTAGGTAATGGACAATATTCCAATAAAATAACCAGATTTATTTTCAAATATTCAGTTGACATTCTTAATATCATGTACTATAATTATGAATCGTGGCCAGGAAAGGTGAATGGTCACAAGAGAATATGGAGGAGTACCCAAGTGGCTAAAGGGGGCAGACTGTAAATCTGTTGGCTCAGCCTTCGGTGGTTCGAATCCGCCCTCCTCCACCAAAGTCGGCCGATAGTCTATCGGCCATTTTTTATATTTACTTTCTTATATGAATTATTTCTTCCGGTATGGATTAGTAATTTTTTATCTATGAGTTCTTTGAGAGGGATATCTCTTTTAAGTAGCAGAGGGGTGCTGAAATGGGGACGTTTTTTGAATTCTTGGAGGTTATTAAAAAGGAGCTGATAGTGTTTGGCACTGCCGCCCTTCCCGTGATTGAGCTAAAGGGGGCTATCCCTGTAGGGATAGGTATGGGGCTGGGTACCTGGACTTCATTTATCCTTGCCTACCTGGGATCAATCCTGCCGATTCCTTTTCTCCTACTTTTCTTAAAGCCCGTTATGGCCTACTTAAAAAAGACCAAGCTTCTGGCACCCTTTGCCAACTGGGTAGAGAGGCGGACCAACAGAAAGATGGTAAGCGTGAGAAAATACAGCCTCCTGGGCCTGTTTATATTCGTTGCTATCCCCTTACCTTCAACTGGAATCTGGACAGGCTCGGCTATAGCATCCTTTCTCGATATCAGGATAAAGCACGCCTTTCCCGTTATAGCTCTTGGGAATTTGGTAGCCGGCCTTATAATTATGTTTTTATCCCATCAGATATTTTGAGGAAAGGGCTATCCCTTGACTCTTTGCTTTTTCCTGTGCTATAATCAACCGGGTTAATTAATCCGTTTTGCTGGTTGGAAATGTGTTGATAATGACTATTGAAAGCTAATTAACTTCCATGTATAGGATGATGGTTATTCCGGCTGCTTTCAAATTACCCCACAAATCCATCATCCCCAGTAACGGCTTTATGGAAGCTGATTTCCAACTTCCAATGCTAAAAGAAAGTAGTCATCAGCTTTTCAAAAGTCATTTAACTTAGATATGAAATAAGATAATGAACTGGCAGAAAGGTTAAAATACTAATATAAAAAGCAATATATATTCCTTATCAAGAGCGGTGGAGGGACGGGCCCTATGAAACCCGGCAACCAATCAGATTCAGATCAGGTGCCAATTCCCGCAGAATTCTATTCTGAAAGATGAGGGTAATTATGAAGACAGCCCTCTTTTCACAAGAGGGTTTTTAATTTATAGGAGGACGAGATGAACAAGAAACTATTTACTTCGGAATCAGTAACCGAAGGGCATCCGGATAAGATCTGCGATCAGATATCCGATGCAATATTGGACGCTATTTTAGAGCAGGACCCCATGGCAAGGGTAGCCTGCGAGACCGCCATAACCACCGGTATGGTTTTGGTAATGGGTGAAATCAGTACCGGTTGCACAGTAGATATTCCCGGAGTTGTCAGGGATACAATAGAAGGTATTGGATATACGAGTACTGAATACGGATTTGATGCCAGGACCTGCGCAGTGCTCACATCCATTGACAGGCAATCGCCGGATATAGCCATTGGGGTAGACAAATCCCTGGAGGCAAAACAGGACTCTGAAGGTAAGGAAGATGACCTTGAGTCTATCGGGGCCGGAGATCAGGGAATTATGTTTGGTTTTGCCTGCAATGAGACCCCGGAACTCATGCCCCTGTCCATTTCCCTGGCACATCAGTTAACCCTTAGACTTGCCATTGTAAGAAAGGAAGGGATACTTCCCTATTTAAGGCCGGACGGTAAATCCCAGGTGACGGTGGAATATGAAGGCGACAGGCCCGTCAGAGTGGATACCGTGGTCATCTCCACCCAGCACAGCAGCGAGATAAGTCAGAAGACTCTAAGAGATGATATCATAAAATATGTAATAAAACCTGTTGTCCCCAAGGAGCTATTGGATGGGGATACCAGGTACTTGATAAACCCCACCGGCAGATTTGTGGTAGGAGGTCCCCAGGGGGATTCAGGCCTTACGGGACGTAAGATAATAGTGGATACCTACGGCGGTTACGCCCGCCATGGCGGTGGCGCTTTTTCCGGCAAGGATCCGACAAAGGTTGATCGTTCCGCAACTTATTATGCAAGATATGTTGCAAAGAACATAGTAGCAGCGGGGCTTGCGGATAAGTGCGAGGTGGGGCTGGCCTATGCTATCGGCGTTGCAAGGCCCGTGTCTGTCCTGGTGGACACCTTTGGAACCGGAAAAATATCCGATGATGATATCATAACCCTGATAAATAAAAACTTTGATATGCGACCTGCAGCCATCATCCGGGAATTGGACCTTCGAAGGCCCATATATCGCCAAACGGCCGCCTATGGTCACTTTGGAAGGAAGGATATCCAAGTGCCCTGGGAGAGGACGGACAAGGCGGAGCTGCTTAAGAAGCAGGCTGCGGCACTTAAATAGGTGGACTTAACTCCACATGTTCATTGTAAATACTGGTAATGGCTATTGATTGCTCCTTCCGACATCGATTTGGAGAAAACTAAGGCCTATTCCATTTGAAAAGCCTATCGCTTCCAATCCGGCGTCCTGCCGGAAGGAAGCTGCTTTAAGCGTCCTGCTTAAAGCTACGGCTTTTCTGCATTCCATAAGCCAAGTTTTCTTCGCCAAATCAATGAAGTCATCCGCTTATCAATAGCCCATTACCTTAGTTAGTCAGTAAACTATTGAACGCTAAGCTACTTCTATACATAGGAGAGGCTTATTCCGGCATATTCTAATATGTTCCACAAATCCATCCTCCCTAGCAACAGTATAATGGTATCTAACTACCAAAAGCCAAATCAATGAAGTCATCCGCTTATCAATAGCCCATTACCTTAGTTAGTCAGTAAACTATTGAACGCTAAGCTACTTATATATATAGGAGGGGGCTTATTCCGGCATATTCTAATATGTTCCATAAATCAATTCTCCCAGTTACAGTTCCAGTGAATCCAATTTCTATCTTCTAAAAGCACCTTAGTAAATCCATTTTTCTATCAATAGCCCATTACCTTTGTTAGTAAGTATGAATTGGAAAAATAGGATAACCAAACAAGATTGTTAAAGAATCACCTCTATGGGAGATCATGCGTATTATGAACTAAATAGGCATAGATTGATTTTCCAGGGGTGAGGCGTATGTATGTTCCTACATATTTGGCCGTTATACTTTGGGTGTTTGCCCTGTTTGGTATAGTCTGCCTTATAACCAGGCTGATCATGGGCTATAAATGGCGCGGCAGTGCCCATAAAGGCAAGTACAGTATTGTAATATCCGCAAAGAACCAGGAGGATACCATCGAGGGGTTTGTAAGGGGTTTTATTCTAAAGGCGGGTATAGAGGGCCAGGAGGAGGCCCTATTAAATGTAGTATTGGTGGATGCTGACTCCTCCGATGATACTCCCCGGGTCATGAGGAGGCTGGCAGAGGAGTATTGCTATGTGAAATTCGTTACCTGTCAGGAGCTGCCTGCCTATCTTAAAAGTATCTGGCATAAGGAAGAAGGGGAATAGCATAAGATTGGGGGAGAGTATTTGTCTAATCTGTAGAAATTGACATACATAGAGGCATACTCCCATTTACAAAAGTCGAGGAATCATTTTCTCGGCTTTTTCTTTTTTGGATCCTTTTTTATATCCTAAAAATGGTTGTACAACACAACAAACGGGACCGGTCCTCTTATGGGGGATAAGAATGGAATATCTATATAAGGATCTGGTGCAGAGGGCTAAGGGTGGATGCAACAAATCCATGGAGGATTTATTAGAAAAGCTGCACCCGCTCATTTATTCCGTTGTAGGTCGGTACAGGGATAGCAGGGATGCGGAGGATCTGTACCAGGATGCATGTGTTCTGGTCATAGAGGCAGTCAGGGACTATGAGGAGGAAAAGGGGGTACCCTTCCTGGGCTTCGCCAAGAGCAGGGTCTACTTTGGAATCCACAACATGCTTCGGAAGGATGTATTTACACTATCCCTGGATCAACCCTATGGGGACGGGGATGGGAAGAGCCTTCTGAATCAATTGATGGATGAATCCGATGAAATGGACGACTCCTTAATCAGGGAAGAGGTATCCCGCCTGCTAAGAAGCTCTGTAGAAAGCCTGACCCCAAAACAGCGGGATGTAATAAAGGGTTATTATTTTGATGGAATGCTCCTAAAAGATATGGCGTCTGCCAGGGGAGTCCACTACAAGACGGTCCTTAAGATAAAGGAAAGGGCAATGGAAAAGCTGCGCAAGGATATGGAAAGGTTAATTTAGACTAAAACGTATCCATTGGCGGGGGAACTGGCTATCTATTATATAAGCCGATGACCTGGCTATCAGGTAGAGGCTTAACATCCAACGGAAAGGGGGGAACAAATTATGGCACTGGCTGTTAATCCCTTGGATTCCCGTCTGCAGATCCAGCTGCATTTGGGAGTCAATGAAGAGGGTAAGGAAATTACCCGGACCAAGAGCTTCAGCCGTATCAGAAGCGAGGTCAGCCACGAGGATCTCTACGAAGTGGCAAATTCCCTGGTGGATTTGCAGGAACATACCGTAATAGCTATCCGCAGGAACTCCAACGACGAATACGGTGAAGAGTAAGCCATTAGAATCCAACGGGGAAGGGGGTGAAACCGGTGAAGAAGGTATTGGCGATGAACTTTAAAACGGGGCTCGGTAGGAGTATGAGGATTACCCTTGAAGATCCCAGAGAGGATCTGACCTCCGGTGAGGTTAGGGAAACCATGGAACTTATTATCTCCAAGGACATCTTTAATGTAGAAGGTGGGGTGACGGAGATAGCAGGTGCCAGCATAATCACTACCGATACCCAGGATCTGGTATTTGAATAATGGATAGGTGGTGAGACAAGATGGAGCAGGTCTTAGGATTAGTGGCCAACCTGGGTTTTCCCATAGTTGTATCGGTCTATCTGCTGGTACGCATTGAAAACCGTATGGAGAGCCTCACAGAATCCATCCACCAGCTGGCCGAGGCTGTGGCCACTATAAAGCAATAGAAATTAGTGTGGGGGCAATTCACGATAATGTGGGTTGCCCCCATCTTGCATGGAGAAAGGACTATACAGAATCGACACACATATAGAGATTAGTAAAGAACAGGATAAATAATCAAAAAGCCAAACAAACAATTATATTATGGATAAAAACCTTGCAATGCCGCAGTTTATCCGGCCTTAAGGTGTATTCAAAGAAAAGGATCCTATTGACACGAACATATGTTCGGGTTATAATTTAGAAAAAACATCCATAGCAGCAGGAAACAATTAGAGACAAGAATGTGAGATGGCTGAAACGGATTACTGGAAGCAAAGGAAAAAGAAAAGGGGGTATTCTGGCAACCATGTACAAACATACGAATCAAGAAATCAGGGATTGGATAAACAAGGGGATATGCGGATTCATTCCCTTTTATCATGAAGATGGCGGCAACTACACCAAGCTCATATTTCTACACAATCCCCCTATAATTGTCGAGAAGCGTATATGTACGGTGCTGATGAGGTTTGCAGGTTTTTTTCAGAAGGATCTAAGGCTGATCAGGCAGCAGGCCAGGGAGATCACCGGCCAGCGCAGTTTAAATCCTCTGCCTATCAATCATAATATGATTCTGGTACCCTTTAAGATAAGAAAACCGATCGGCAAGGATGATGGAGCAATGGGCTATTTTTTCAGCAGTTCTATCGATGATATAAGGGAGGATGGGGACGGGGTCCGGGTATTTTTGAGGAACGGGCAGCACTACAGGATCCTGGAGACCCTGTCTACCGCCAGGCACCATATGGGTTTTGCCCATCAGATATACTTTCACCTGCTTCGAAACGGTGTAGGGGATGATACCGGCTACGATTCATGCAGGGAACCCATGGGCACCTATAACAGCGTCTACGATCAACCTGCAACCAAGGGCGACATGGCCCTGGTCTTTAAGAACATTGGGAGGCTGGCCTACATCCTGGACAAACTTCAGAAATAGTGGAAATAACTATTGACTCCCTATAGCCAAATAGTGTATAATCTCATACAATAATTTCAAGAGAGTTTAAACCTCTATAGATTGGATTTGTTAAGGAAAGATAAATATATGGATTAAAGACTATGAACGGGAAAAGTAGGTCTTTACCGAACCCACAGCGAGTCGGGGAGGGTGTGAGCCCGATGGGGAAGGAAAGGCTGAAGTTCTCCCGGGAGTTGCGGGCTGAAGGAGGAATCTTGTAGGCCTGGACGGTAGCCTTTCCCGTTATGGAAAGGGGGATATGTCGTCCCTTTTGTTAAGGGATTAGTATTCCATATTGAGCGGGCTATTCTTATAGTCAAGTTAGGTGGTAACGCGGGATCAACCTCTCGTCCTATATATTTTAGGATGAGGGGTTTTTTATTACCGGATATGTACGATTCGTAAAGTATATTGTAGTTGTCTAATAATGAAACGAGTAATCATAAAGGTGCAATTACCAATTTAATAAAAGATGAAAGATAAAAAGGCAAGAAATAAAAAAGGTAAGAAAGGAAGTAAATCATGATTATAGTAATGAAAACAGGAGCCACTGAAAAGCAGATACAGGACGTGGAAAAGGTCCTGCAGGAATTGGGATTTCAAACCCACCCAATATATGGGGCGGTAAAGACGGTAATAGGTGCCATCGGCGACAGGAGGCTGGTGGAAGCCCATAGAATCGATCATATGGAGGGCGTGGAGAACATTGTACCCATCATGAGCCCATACAAGCTGGTGGGTAGGGAACTCATCCACGACAACACGGTAGTAAAGGTAGGGGATGTTGCCATAGGTGGGAAGGAAATTGTAGTAATGGCCGGTCCCTGTGCGGTGGAGGATGAGGAGCAGCTTATGAATACCGCCCTTAAGATAAAGGAGGCCGGGGCGAAGGTCTTAAGGGGCGGGGCCTTCAAGCCCAGAACATCCCCCTATTCCTTCCAGGGCCTTGAGGAGGAGGGACTTAAGCTGTTGGCAGAGGTGGGTCATGAAACCGGCCTTAAGACCGTTACGGAAGTAGTGGACACAAGGGACGTGGAATTGGTAAGCCGGTATGCGGATATCCTTCAGGTCGGCGCCAGGAGCATGCAGAACTTCAAGCTTCTCACTGAATGCGGCAAGTCACAAAAGCCTGTACTCCTGAAGCGGGGCCTGTCCGCCACCATAGAGGAATGGCTCATGGCAGCGGAATACATCGTATCGGCGGGTAGTCCGGACGTAATACTCTGCGAGCGGGGAATAAGGACCTTTGAAACCGCCACCCGGAACACCCTGGACATAAATGCTATACCTGTGGTGAAGGAGCTCTCCCATTTGCCCATAATAGTTGACCCCAGCCATGCTACGGGGAACTGGAGATGGGTGGATGCGGCAGCAAGGGCCTCCATAGCTGCCGGAGCCGACGGCCTGATAATCGAGGTACATCCCGATCCCAGCAGGGCTTCCAGCGATGGGCAGCAATCCCTGAAGCCTGAGAAGTTCTCCAATCTTATGAAGAGCCTGAAGCCCATAGCCAGGGCTGTAGACAGGGTCCTATAAACTTATCCATCTTTGCCCCCCATATTTTCAAATCTAATGTCCGGATTTGAATTCTGTGTTATAATTTCAATGTAGACAAGGATCTTTAAGCATTGGGGGGCTACGGATGGATGAGGTCATCGGCATAATTGAGGAAGTGGTTTTTAGAAATGAGGATAACGGATTCACCGTTATGGAGATAAGGAGCGAAGCCGAAGGTACTACGGTAACGGTAGTGGGCAATCTCCCTTTCGCCGTGGAGGGGGAGCGGGTAAAGGTTACCGGCCAGTGGACTGTGCATCCGGACTATGGGGAGCAGCTCAAGGTGGAAACCTATGAGACAGCATCTCCTACCAGCCGGGAGGGCCTGGAGAGGTACCTGGCCTCGGGGCTCATTAAGGGTGTGGGACCCTCTACCGCCAAGAGTCTGGTAGATCATTTTGGCATGGACACCCTGGACATCATCCAGTTCAACCCCGAGCGATTGACCGAGATCCCCGGTATAGGGGAAAAGAAGGCCGAGGCCATAGCGGCTTCCTTCTACGAGCAGAAGGAAGTCAGGGAGGTTATGCTCTTTCTTCAGACCTACGGCATATCCACCGGCTTTGCCGTTAAGATCTACAATATATACGGTGACCAGACCATTTCAATAATAAAGGAAAACCCCTATCGCCTGGCCCAGGATATAGTGGGCATCGGTTTCAAAACCGCCGACAGGATAGCCCGGAATATGGGCGTCCTCTTCGACTCCCCCTACAGGGTTATGGCCGGCACCAGATATGTCCTGTCCCGGGCAGCCAACAACGGGCATACCTACCTTCCCCGGAAAGAGCTTACGGAAAAGGCGGCCAAGCTTTTGGGGGTGGACCCCCAGCTGGTTGACAATGCCATCGTCTCCCTGGTTATGGACGGGGATATAATTTTAGAGGAACGCAGCGACCACACCGCCGTGTACCTCCAGCCCTTTTACGTGGCGGAGAACAACATCTCCAAAAGGCTTATAGAACTTTCCATGATTGAGATGAACAATCCCATAGATGATGTGGACAAGGTTCTCTACGACCTTCAAAAACAGGAAGGCATAATCCTGGCGGAGAACCAGAAGGAAGCGGTTATCGAGTCCCTCAGAAATGGCGTCATGATCATGACAGGTGGCCCGGGTACCGGTAAGACCACCACTGTCAACTGCATCATAAAGGTCTTTCAGATGCTGGGGGCAGAGGTAAAGCTGGCGGCGCCCACCGGCAGGGCTGCAAAGAGACTCTCCGAGACCACCGGCCAGGAGGCCAAAACCATCCACCGGCTCCTGGAATACGGTTATTTAGGGGAAGGTGAACCGGACCTCTTTCAAAGGGACGAGGACAACCCCCTTTCGGCGGATGTTGTCATCATCGACGAGATGTCCATGGTGGACGTCCTTCTTATGAACCATCTCTTAAAGGCCATCGTCCCCGGCACCAGGCTTATCCTGGTGGGGGATGTGGACCAGCTCCCCTCCGTAGGGCCCGGAAACGTTCTTCGGGACATAATAAATTCCGGCCTGGTAAAGGTAATACGCCTTACGGAGATCTTCCGGCAGGCCCAGGAGAGCATGATCGTGGTCAACGCCCACAGGATCAACCACGGTGAATTTCCCATGCTCAACCTGCCCGACAAGGATTTCTTCCTGGACAGGCGGGAATCCCCCAATGAAATTTTGGAAACCCTCATCGATCTGCTTATCAGGCGGATACCCGGGTTTGGTAAGTACCATCCCGTTCGGGATATTCAGGTGCTCTCTCCCATGAGGAAGGGCGTAATAGGGGTAAACAATCTAAACACCCGGCTCCAACAGGTCCTCAATCCCCCCGGCAGGAACAAGGTCGAAAAGGTCTTTGGCGACATGGTCTTTCGCGAGGGGGACAAGGTGATGCAGATAAAGAACAACTATAACATCCATTGGGAGCGGTATGAGGACGGCAACCTGGTGGAGGACGGCGACGGGGTTTTCAACGGCGACGTGGGCTATGTGGATTCCATAGACGAGGTTGCCAGGGAGATGAGGGTGATATTCGACGATGATCGCCTGGTCACCTATGACTTTACCCAATTGGATGAACTGGAACTGGCCTATGCCGTTTCCGTTCACAAGAGCCAGGGCAGTGAGTTTCCCGTGGTGGTCATTCCCCTGGCCTGGGGTCCGCCCATGCTGATGACCAGAAATCTCCTCTACACGGCCGTTACTAGGGCAAGAAAGATGGTGGTTCTGGTGGGAAGGGACAGGACCATTGATGCCATGGTGAAGAACAACCATATAAGCAACAGGTATTCGGGTCTGGAGGAGCGCTTGCGAAACTACTTCCTATCCTTAAGGGAAATACAGAGATTTGATATCTTCGGCGGCGGGGAGTAATGATATGGACCTATTGAGCATATGGGAATCGTTTTTGGATATAGTCTATCCCATGGATGTAAAGTGCCTGGTATGCGACAGCAAGAGGCAGGACATCCTGGCCCATGGGGTGTGCCGGATCTGCGAGGAATCCCTCCCCTTCATAGAGCCTCCAAGCTGTCCAAAATGCGGGAAGATGATGCTGGCGGATAATACCCTGTGCGGCGATTGCGCCCAGGCGGATCATGCCTTCCATAGGGGAATATCCGTTTTTGAATATGGGGCTGAAGTTAAGGACCTGATCTACCGATATAAATATAGAAGGGAAAAATATCTGTCAAATCCCATGGTCCACTGGATGACCAAGCGCCTGGAATCCTGCGACTGGGATCTTGATGTCATAGTACCGGTACCCCTCCACCCCATCAGGGAAAAGCAGCGGGGGTTTAACCAGGCGGATCTGCTGGCCAGGGGACTTAGCAAAAATACCGGGATCCCCTTGATGAACAAAAGTCTTATAAGGATCAAAAATACTCCCCAGCAGGCAAGGCTCAGCGGCCATGAGAGGCGGAGAAATCTAAGGGGTGCCTTTCGGATTCGGGAATCAGGCAAGGGGCCAAGGGTTTTTGAAGGCAGGACCGTCCTCCTGGTGGACGACGTTTACACCACCGGAACCACTGCGGACCAGTGTGCCAGGGTGCTGTTAGAGGGCGGTGCCGGGAGGGTATATATTATTACCCTGGCTATCGGCTCAAGCCTGTAGGGTATAGGAAACCCCTTTTATTACTAACAACGGATTTTATTTAGCCTAACAATTCCCATGGGAATCTAAAGGAGTGATCAAGGATGGATATCAGAAACTGTCGAAGATGTGATAGGATCTATCAATATAGGGGCAGCAGGTATTGCCCCAGTTGTATGCTGGAGTTGGATGAAATCTTTGTAAAGGTGAGGGACTATATCTACGACCATCCCAATGCTACGATTTTGGAGGTCTCCGAGGCCCTGGATGTGGAGGAGAACATAATCCTGGAGTTCTTAAGGGAAGGCAGGCTGGAGCTGTCATCCCCCGGCTTGGATTACCTCTGTGAAAGGTGCGAAAAGCCCATCACCACGGGACGATTCTGCAACGATTGCATACAGGAGCTGGACCGCGGTATGAGAGAGGGTCTCGAAGCCCCCGGTGGGAACCCCAGGGGACTGGGTAAGGACAGCAAGAGGATGCACACAGCAGATTTTCGAAGAAGAAGGGGTATTAGATAAAATTTACCCTAAACCTTTTTGTACTTTGTGTCGATATAGTATATGAAGACCTATTTAGGAGGGAAGATTGTGAAGATAAACCCATCCCAAATCTCAAAGGCCATGGAAATCTATAAGGCCCAGAAGGCATCAACCACACGCTCCGAGAAAAAGGGGCAGCCGGCCAGGGATGAAGTGGTGCTGTCTGACAAGGCCAAGGCCTTTCAGCTGGCTCTGAAAGCCCTGCAGGAAAACGACGGTGTGGACATGGCCAAGGTAGAGATGTTAAGAAAACAGATGGAAGAGGGACAGTATAGGGTTAATCCCCAGGAGCTGGCCAATAAAATAGTGGACGATCTATTGACCAGGAAGAGAGTATGAGGAGTATCGCTATGGTAGAGATACTTATGGGTATTTTATCCAGTATGGAAAAGGAAAGGGATTTCTATTTAGAGCTTAACGAGCTGTCCACCCGCAAGACGGATATTATAATAGAAAAGAAGATCAAGGACCTGGAAAAGATAGTGGACCTTGAGCAGGGGATTATCGTAAATATCGGCAAATTGGAAGCGGACAGGCAGGAGCTGGTTGACAGGCTGGCCGGGATCAAGGATGTTGATCCGGAATCCATAACCCTGTCAACCCTTATAGAGTACAGCGATGGGGATATAAGGGACAGGTTCCAAACCCTCCAGGACGATTTTGTCAGGATAATCGACAGACAAAGCCATTTAAACGAGATAAATGAAAAGCTTATAAGAACCAACCTGGAATATATAAATATGGCCATTAACCTGATGGTCGGCGACGGAACATCGGGACAGGTATACCAAAGGGAAGGACGGACCAAAAAGGGCGGTCAGAACAGGAACCTCTTTGATTCAAAGGCCTAAAGACATGATGTTTGGGAGTGAAACGTAGATGCGATCAACTTTTTACGGTTTGGAAATAGCCCGCAAGGGATTGTTCATAAGCCAAAAGGGCCTGGACGTAACGGGCCATAATATAGCCAATGCCAATACCCCGGGTTATACCCGGCAGCGGCTGGTTACCTCCTCCCTGGAGCCGGCGACAGGCGGCTATGGGCAGTTTACCTATACGGCCAAGGGTCAGGTGGGTAGCGGGGTCACCATCCAGGAGCTGTCCCAGATCAGGGACAAGTTCATCGACATGCAGTACCGGAAGGAGAATACCGGCCTTGGGGAATGGATGACCAGAACCGATGCCCTTCAATACATAGAAGCCATATTCCGGGAGCCCTCGGAGGCCGGGCTCAACGCGGTATTGGCGGACTTTTTTACGGATATACAGGAAATGGCCAAAAATCCCGAGAGCAAGGAAATACGGGCCCTGGTCAGGCAGGATGCCATAAAGCTAACGGAGACACTGCATCACTATTATGACCAGCTCATTCAGCTTCAGAGGGAGCAGGATACGGCCATAGAAATTACCGTCAACAGGATAAACGAGATTATCAGGAATGTTAAGGACCTCAACGAGCAGATTTTCAGGTTCGAGCTGGGCGGGGACAAGGCCAACGACCTGAGGGACAAGAGAAACCTGTTGGTGGATGAGCTGTCAGGCCTTATCAAGATCGAATACTATGAAACCAGCGACAATAAGTTCAGGATTGATATAAACGGGATGGTCCTGGTGGATCACAACGTCTACAATGAACTGGAGACCAGAAAGGATGTTCAGAACCCTGCAGGCGAAGGCCTTGATTTTCTGTCTTCAATTAAATGGAAAGGTACAAATATAGATGTGGCCGTAAACGGGGGCAAGCTGAAGGGGTATCTGGACAACAGGGATGGTGCCACCAACGACAGGATGGGGATCCCCTATTTTATACAGCAGCTGAACAGCTTTGCCAGAGCCCTGGCGGAGGAGTTCAACAGGGTACATAAGGATGGATGGACCCTGCCGGAGGGGGAGAATGAGTCCCGCACCGGCATAGAGTTCTTTACCCATGACAGGGGCCAGGCCTTTGATCCCTCCAAAATAACGGCAAAGAACATCACCCTTACCCAGGATATATTGGACAGCGTCTACAATATCGCCGCATCCGGGCAGGAGGTTGACAAGACACAGCCGGATAAGCAGGGGGACAATGCCATAGCCCTGGAGTTGGCCAGACTCAGGGACAGGAAGGATCTGCCTGGTATAGGAAACTTCGAAGACTTTACCAAAAAACTTATAGCGGATCTGGCAGTGGAATCCTCCCACAGCCAGAAGATGCTGGAGGGGCAGCAGATACTGGCCGACAGTCTGAATACAAACAGGCTTTCCATATCCGGGGTGTCCCTGGATGAAGAGATGACCATGATGATCCAGTACCAGCATGCCTACGCCGCCGCAGCCAGAACCATTTCGGTTATGGATGAGGCCCTGGATATACTTATAAACCGGACAGGGCTTGTTGGAAGATAGTAACTTATATTTCGGTTAGGGGGAATAACCTGTGCGCGTAACCAATTCAATGATGATCAGCCAGCTAATGAACAATATAAACAGGAACCTGAAGAGGATGGAGAACTACCAGTACCAGCTGGCAACAGGCACCAAGCTGAAGCGTCCGTCCCAGGATCCCGTTGGGATAACCAGGAGCCTTCAGGCAAGGACGGAGCTATCCAAGGTACAGCAATACAGGAGAAACGTAGAAGATGCCCAGGCCTGGCTCACCCAGACGGAGACCGCCCTGACGGAGATGAATTCCCTTGTGGTCAGGGCCTATGAACTGGCGGTGGACGGTGCCAACGGGGACAAGACTCCGGAGGACAGGCAGGCTATCGCCAGGGAAGTGGAACAGCTGATGCACCAGCTTCTGGAAGCATCCAACGCCTCCTACGCAGGACGGCAGATCTTCGGCGGCTACAACACCACGGAAAAGCCCTTTGAGATAAGAATGGAAGATGACCAATCCTTCCTATGGTATAACGGCATAAAAATCGCCAATCTGACGGACCCAACCTCCCAGCCCGCCGTACCCGCCGGTGTCGGCAGCGAGAGGATTGAATATGAAATCGGGTCGGGGATTTTCATGGATATATCCATGTCCGGTATAGATGTTTTAGGGACAGGCAATGACAATATCTATGCGGTATTTCATGAACTCTATGAGGCCTTGATGGATGGAACCGACTCCGACAGGATCGATGAGTCAGTCGGCAAGCTCCAGTTTCAGCAGCAGGAGATCCTCTCCCACCTGGCTGAGGTTGGGGGAAAGACCAACCGTCTGAGCCTGATCAAGACCCGGCTGGAGATGGACGAGATGAACTATACCGAAATAAAATCCCATGTGGAAGACGTTGACCATGAGCAGGTTATAATGGAATTTCTGATGGCCGAGATGGTGTATCGTTCCTCCCTGTCCGTAGGGGCCAGGATTATCCAGCCTACCTTGTTGGATTTTCTGCGGTAGTATTGACTGACAGGTATAATGGTATACTTGCCAGATAATCTCAGTCTTTACATCATTACCCCTTGCATCATAACCCCCTACATCATAGACAGGTGATAAACATGGATTTGCGCATAACCCAGACCTACGGGCGGATTGGTATTGAGACCTACAGGTCCCATATAGAGATAAAGCAAACTCCTCCCAAGGCCCATATAGAACAGCGGCCGCCGGAATTAACCATAGATAGAAAGCCGCCCAAGGTGTACATAGACCAAACCCAATGCTTTGCAGAATCCGGCCTTAAACCCGCCCTGCAGCTGGCCAGCGACTTCTATAGGGAAGGGCTGCAGGCAGTCCTGGAGGGCATAGGAAGGGTTGCCGAAGAAGGAACCAGGCTGAGGTCCATAGAGAAGGGTGGAAACCCCATTGCTGACATAGCCTATGAGAAATCACAGAGGAACTACCGTCTGGAAATGGTTCAGATGCCAAAGTCCAAACCGGATATACAGTGGGATATGGGGCATCTGAATATAGACTGGAAGCCTAATCCCGCAAGGATTGAGTGGGATATCCATACCAGGGCCCTGATAACTGCAAACCGGCACAGGGTGGATATATACATGAGGCAATGGCCGGACATTAAGATCGAGTATGTGGGAAACAATGTGGATAGCAGGATATGATTGACACCTGGTACAAATAAATTTTTCTTTACAAAGGAAAGGAAATGAAGAACTATGATTGTAGAGACTGCCCGTTTTGGTTCAGTTGAGGTAGATGAAGACAAGGTTATCCTCTTTGAGGATGGACTGCCCGGATTTGAAAGCCTGACAAAGTATATAATATTATCCCCACCGGAACTAAACCCCTTTCACATTCTCCAATCCGTAGAGGACAAGGATATAGCGCTAACCATTGCTGATCCTTTTTTGTTTAAGAAGGACTATTCCCCCCTGATAAAGGAGACGGTTTTTGATGAGCTTAAGATAGAGGACAACAAGGATGCCGCCCTCTTTACTACAATAGTCATCCCTGAAGACTATATGAAGATGACGGCCAACCTGATGGCCCCTATCCTTATAAACTCGGACAAGATGCTGGGCAAACAGGTTATCCTGGACAAGGGGGATTATCCCGTAAGGTATCCCATATTCAAAAATTCAGACGTGAAGGTGGGGTAGAATATGCTGGTGCTTACAAGAAGAAAAGATGAGTCCATAATGATAGATAACAGCATAGAAATAGTAGTCCTTGGTATAGAGGGCGACAGGGTCAGAATCGGCATTGAAGCCCCCAAGGATGTCACCATCCTGAGAAAGGAAGTATACCTGGATGTAGCAGCCAGCAACAGGCAGGCCCTATCCAGTGCCCTGCCGAAAGATCTCCCCCTGTCAAATATCTTTCCCCAAGAGGATTAGCATTCCAAATGTTTCGCCAAATAAGTACAATTTTTTCTAATCAGGACTAAAGTCTCAGTTCATATCAACCGATATAATAAGTGAAGGCAATAAAGCATCAGCTACGGCGGCCGAGTAGAGGGTGCTATTGCATATAAAAGGCAAGGATGCCGAAAACAAAATATCAAGGAGGATTAATAATGAGGATTAACAACAACCTAATGGCTATGAATGCCTACAGGCAGCTGGGTATCACCAATAGCGCCGGTGCCAAAGCCATGGAGAAACTATCTTCCGGCTTAAGAATCAACAGAGCCGGCGATGACGCAGCAGGCTTGGCCATCTCTGAGAAGATGAGAGGCCAGATCAGAGGTTTAACCCAGGCTTCCAGGAATGCTCAGGATGGTATCTCTCTAATCCAGACATCAGAAGGTGCACTAAGTGAAACCCACGCAATTCTTCAGAGAATGAGAGAACTGGCAGTTCAGGCAGCAACCGACACCAATACAGAGGTAGATCGTTCAGAAATCCAAAAGGAAGTGAACGAACTAATTGACGAAATTAATCGGATTGCAGAGCAAACCCAGTTTAATGAGCTGAACTTGTTAGATGGGAGTTTTTCAGGTAAGAAGTTCCATATAGGGGCTAATGAAGGACAAGCTATTACTCTTGATATTAATCTAATGGGTTCTGTTTTTGTAGAAGCAACACAAGGTACTGACGAAGAAGTTGATGGTGTATCAAATCAAACAGTATTAAAAGATAATGATGAAATAGTTGCTGTAAAAGTAGGCGAATCTTGGTATGCAGTAGATGATGTGCAATCTAACGATGAATCTACTGCATTAGTAGTAAAAGAAGGTGCAGTGGCTCTTAGTGTAAAACAAGACGGCAATACTTATCTCATTGAAAATGATGGACTTGGGGTAGGTTCTTTAAGAGTAGATGATCCAAATAGTAGTTCTACAGGCGGCATAATGACAAATGATTCCGCTAGTGCAGCTATCACAACAATTCAAAAAGCTATAGAAACAGTATCCGCCGAGCGTTCCAAGCTAGGTGCCTACCAGAACAGGCTGGAACACACCATCAGGAACCTTGACACCTCAGCAGAGAACCTGCAAGCCTCTGAATCCA
>ERZ773359.1681-NODE-1681-length-29949-cov-33.191945_pt1 | contig 29949 bp, 42 predicted proteins | sample MGYA00374955_ERZ773359 | MGnify/ENA primary metagenome ERZ773359 (study PRJEB29098, sample SAMN04486028) | biogas fermenter metagenome | study: EMG produced TPA metagenomics assembly of the Biogas fermentation microbial communities from Germany - Plant 4 DNA1...
ATTAAACGTGATATAGTACAAAATGATGAAATAACTAAACAAATAATAAATGATTACTTCTTAAGAACTATTACAACAAAGGTAAATTCAGATGATATACCAAATATAATAACATATGATTATTCTGAAAAGATTCCTCTTGATTTTAACGAAAAAGATAGTGATGGTAATATATTAATTAAATAATATTAAATATTTTTGCCTAAACACCATTCTCTTTAGTGTTTAGGCAAAATAACTATATATTAAGGAGGTGGATGGTATGAAAGATAGTAAAACAACTACATCAAAACTACTAGCATGGACTATTATCATATTTTATATTGTAGCATTTTTTACTGTTGAATATGCATATATAAAGTATGATAAAGAATTATTCTCATTATTTAATTCAATCCTTCCAATACCAATGACTGTAATATTATCATACTTTGGTAAAGCTGGAATGGAAAATTATCAAAAAATAAGATTAGGAAATAAACATGAAGATTCTAATACAGATATAGTAGAATCTGAAGAAGAAGGAAAGTAAAAGAAAGGAAGGTATAAAAAATATGGATTATACAATTTTATATCTATTAGGATTGGTTCTTACTGTTGTATTAATAACAATTCTTGCAAAAACATTAAGATCTAAGAATATTATACAACCAGAAGAACTTGAAACCGCTATGGCTTTACTAGATTTGACTTCAGACATTACAGAAGAATTGCAGCTTGGTAAAGAAAAGAAACTTAAGACTTTAACCAATATTGTAATAACTACAGTTGATTATGTTAAAAATTCAATAACAGAAGTTTCAAAAGAACAAGCTTTAGAATATGCAAAAGAGCTTTGTGAAGAACTTCAGTTAGAACTTTCTCCCAAGAGAGAAGAGATATTATCTAGATTGCTAGATTTATCTTTATCAAAATTAAAGGATGAAGAAAAAGCTGAAGAACAAGTTCAGGATAAAGAAGAAGAACCTGTTATTGAAGAAAAGGTTGAAGACGAGGTTCAAAAAGAAGAACATACTGACGAACCTATAAAAATAGTTTTAGTTGATATAAAAGAAACTAAGATACAAGAAGAAACTGTAGTTGAAGAAAAGGTTGAAGACGAGGTTCAAAAAGAAGAAACTGTAGTTGAAAAACCTGTTGATGCAGTTATACCTATATGGGAAGAAAAATAAAATAAAAATAGAAGAAGAGAATCATCTCTTCTTCTATTTATATAAGAATATATTATGGGAGGAAAATATTATGAACTTAATACTTCTTTTAATCTCTATAATTGAATTTATAATAATTATATTACTTATAATGTTAATAATAAAACCTAAAAAGAAATTTAATATAGAAGATTATGAATATATTATATTAAGTATTTGTAGAGAAATAATAAGAGATCTAGATTCAGATGATATTCATATTAATGATTTATCTGAAGAGATTAAAAATAGATTGATTAAAGAATTAAAAGATAGTGAGATCAAACTACCTAAAAACTTAAATGAATTAGAAATAAAAAGTTATATTCAAAATATTATTTATATAAATAATATATTTAATACTATCGAAAAAGAAGAATATGAAAATGATGAAGAAGAAAAAATTAATGAGATTATAAATCCTCAACAACAAAATATTTCACATACTGTATCAACATTAGATGCTATAAATAGTTTTTATATTGATTAAAAAATAAAGAGTAGACTATTAAAGTCTACTCTTATTTAATTCGTCAATATTAATTAATGTATCATTAATATAATTTAAATCTACATAAATTACAATAGATGTAGTTTCTTTATCAACAATAGTATCAGTATTTAATCTTAAGTTTTCCCAATCTATTGTATAATCTATTTTCTTTTGATTATTATAAATTAAGAAATCTATAAATATACTAGATGATATAAACATGCTATTATTATATTTAATAATTCGAAGTATATCTGTATCATCAAATAATTCTCCAAAATCTATTGTTAATGGTTTAGTTAAATCTTCTTCATAATAATCAGTAGTTATAAGTTTTTCCCAGCCATTAGCATTCTTATCTGGAGCGTCTACCAATTCTATTCCTGTTATACCAAAAGTTCCACTAGTAACATTATCTATATGTCTAATTAAATCATGTTCTTCTACTGAATAATATGCATATGCTTTAGGCATTGGTATTTTTAATACAACATTCATATCTATAATAAAGTTACTATATATCATACCTTCACGCTCACCATCATCTGCATTTGGATAATCTGTACATGATATATGAGTATACATATTGGGCATTCTTAAAAAAAACTCATTTTTACCATTCATATTCCTATACTTATATAAAACTGGAAGTATAGAATGTTGATTTAAATAGCGTACAAACTTAGTTATATTTTTTATTTTATTATCAATAACTTCAAATCCAGCATCTTTTGCTAATTGTAATATTAAACTATATGGAATATGAAAATCTATATCAATATATTCACCTTGAGTAGAACCTATTCTAAATGCCATTTGAATATATTTATATAATTCCATTTGTTGAGCTCTTGAAGATACTTTCATTCTAAATGTAAAATTCATTTGAAGCTGTTCCATCATTAAACTTACATACATATTTCTATCGTCATCTTTAAAAAAATAAGAATCAGCTCTGCTTCTTCTAATTAATTGATGTAAAGTGCCTTGATACATATCTAGTCGTTCTCTATCATAATCAAATGTAACCTGTGGTATTATTGCTAATGCAGGTTTACCTTTTTTAACTACATCATGTTTATTAAATTGTCTGAAATCATCTAAAATGAATTTACCATCAATGTATACTGATTTCCAATAGTCTTTATCAAATTTAGATAAGAACCAATTTCTCATATATTCTATTGCAATCCCGTATGAATTAGCACTAGATGGAATACATAATGAACTTTTAAGAGAGGATATCTCCATTTTTATCACTCCTTTACAAAAAATAAAATACCATTATATGTATGTTAAACATATAATGGTATTTACTGTTAGATATATTTATTAATTATAGTATCATGAATCTGTTTAGCTAAATTATTTGTAAGTCCTTTAATTTCATCTTCAATCTCATAATAAGTTTCTCCAAATATTCTAGCTTCATCAGGTTCTCCCATTCTATGTATATCTGGTAATGATATATCAAGTTCATCTAACTTATCTTCAAATACATTTAAAATATCTATTAAAGTATCATTGCAGATATCTGAAATTTCTTCTGCGAAGCTGATTACCTTAAGCTTATAATCTTTTTCATCTTTATTCTTAATAAATTCATTATTAAGAAATTCATTAATATGAACAGGATATTTATTCATATCGTTCTGTTCGTCATCACAAATATTTTTTACATAAGCATCATATTCAGTTATTAAATTTATTAATCCTTGTCTTGATAAGTCTTTTAATTCCATATTAATACATCTCCTTTTCATTCATTTCAAATATTGCAGACCTATAAGTATTACAATTTAGATCAATATTAAATTGTTTAGCCTTTAAATCCATTTGATTCAACTTACAGTATAACTCTTCGTAGTCATTTACTAACTTGCACATAGGTTTATTTATACAGGTATAACATTTTAAATCATTACAATTAGTCTTTGACATTTGATAACCCCCTTAAAAATAAATCTTTATAGATACTTTATGTATCCTAATACTTTTAATACTGTAGTCAATAGTTTTAATTTTAATCTCATAAATTATCAACTCTTACGTTAATAACCTTCTTCTTAAGTGTTGTAACAATATAGAAGATAATGATGTCCTATGCAAAAGCTCAAACTTTACAATAGTTTCTATTAATGCTTTGAACATACATTTACATTTTTGTTCACCATTTTCCTTAGTATCTATTAATGGTAATACTAATTGATCTACTTTCATATCTATAAGTAATTCAATTTCTGTAGTTCTTACTACATTTTCTATTTCATCAATTAATTCATGATTGTATAAATCATCACTAATTATAAATAATAATATTATTGCATTATTATTTATAGTATTTAATGAAACAATAGGGTCAAATTTTATACCTCTAAATATTTTGTTAATTTCATCGCTAGTCATGAGTACCCCCCTTTATATTGAAGTAAATATAGACCGATATTTAACAATCAGTCTATATTATTTGCTTTATTTTTTCTATCTTTTGTAATTGCTCTGGTGAGTAATGTTTTCTAGATAGATTTACAAATGTATTTATATTTATTAATAAGTCTTTAGTATGATTTAATTCATTATTAAATCTACCATTATTTCTTGAAATATACATTGCATTTCTTGGATTTAGTTTCTCAAATGCTTCTTCGAAAAATGTTTGATTAATAATATATAATACATTTAGAACGTCACCGTCAAAGTCAGCTGCAAATAATGGTAATACTTGAAGTGGCATACCCAATGTATAAGTATCAGTTATTCCTACTATAAACATTTGCATTATAGAACCATAATTTATTGTCGGATTACGATTAAGTAATACAGGAATACCCCTTGGATAATTCTTAATAATACTTAATATAATCTTTTCAACTCTTGGATCTTTTTCTGTTTGAGCCATAAACCATATATTATGTGCATCACTATAAGTTATATTATATGATTTCTTAAGAATATTTATTATTGTTTGTTGCAATAGTTCTACCATAGCCGCATAAGGCATTATTATTTCATCAACACGTAATGTTTGATTTGGAACTATAACATTTCTTGAAGTAAAGTTATAACGTCCACCAAATAGGGAACGTACAGAACCTTTCTTTCCTGAAATTATATTTTCTAATTCCTTATATAACTCCTGGAACTTTGCATTTAAATCATATAATAGTTGATTTTTTGATTTCTTTTGTCTAAATATTCTAAGGTCATCATTATTTATAGATGCCATTAATTTAGTCATCATATTATAAATTGAATTTGTACCTTCAAATTCGAATCTATCTCCAGATATTTTATAAGGTCTCAAATGTGTAGTGAAAACTGGTATAGATTGAGTAAATACTTTGTCTTTATTTGCCATAATATCATCATAGTAATCTTTCTTATTAGGATTTTTCCTTAGATAATATTCCATTATCTCATCAAATCTTTCTTTAAATTCAAGAATACCTATTCCAGCAAAAGGTTCTTTTTTACTATTTTCTATTTCTATAACATAACCATCTTCATCTCTTTTATCTTTTGGACTTAATATATTGTCCAAAACAGATTGTTTGTTTATAGTTCCAAATAGATGATTTATAGATTTATATAAGTTTGGATGTATTATATAATACGGATCTTTTAATACTATCCAACCAAAATATTCAAAATTATCATCTACATATTTAACTTTAGTATTACATATTTCACATACAATACCATGATGAATACGTGAAGTTAAATGACCGCATTGACATTTATATCTATCTGCAAAAGGATTTACGTCTTGTAGAGTAGTTCCAAATTTAGATGAAAATATACCATCTTGATTTCTAACATCTTTCTTAATATCATTTTGATAATTTTTAATTATAAACCCTTGACCTCTTAATATAGAATTTTTTCTTTCATCGTCTAAATTAACTTTTTCCATAACTACATTGTAAACAAAATTAGGATCATAAGGATAAGAATATTTAATTTGTAATTCCGCCATTATAACAAACCTCCTTGATTATTTTATAACATATTTTATTATTCTTTTTAAATCATCTCCTAAAAATTTATTTATTCTTTATCCATCATTATAATATATGATTAAAAATAATATTAAGATATACTTACGTATGTATATCTTAAAATTATTCTATATAAATGTTAGATTTTATATATTTTATTAAAAATAACAAAAAAATATAATAACAGAGTTGCTATTATATTTTTATATGAGTTATTTTACTTTTATTGACTTGATATGAACTAATAATCCTTTTTCATAAACCTATAATTTCATTACATATTAAAATCATCCTTTCATATATAAATATATAATTAAATAGAATTTTATAAAATAAATAGTGTAGTGCTTAATTGCACTACACTGTAAAAGTATTATCTAATCTAGTACATACTAATACGGTGATTAATTTTTCACCATCCTCTTCCGATACAGAACATACTATAGAAACATCTTTGGACATATCAATACATGTAAATCTTTCACCAGATTTCATAGTTAATAAAGGTTCTTCTATATTTGTAATAGATATAAATATATCTTCTGCTGTTAGGTTTAACTCATCTATATATGCTTCTGCTAAATCTGGTATTTGAACTTTTACTGGTTGATTTTCTACTGTTAATAATGATGTTATCATTATAAAACACCTCCTATTATTCTTTATCATAATGTTAATATTAATGTACTATATACCCAAAAAATAATACAATGGACGTACCATTGTATTATGAATTTTCTATTTTATAACTTTAAACTTCTTTTTTAATTGTTCTCTTTTATCAATATCTAATAAATTTTTATAATTATTTTTCTGATATTCATATACATATTGATGATACATTAAATATATAAATTCTATAGCTTCCCCCTCATTAAATTGATCGATTTCTCCGTCTTCTAAATTACTAATAATATCAACCATAGTTTCAACAAATTTATTATTGATATTTTTTAGTAAATTTATGAATTCGTATTTTTTCATCAATTAACCCCCTAATTATGAACATTAGAATTCTCGACTTCATAAACTTTATTTAGAATCATCATACTCTGTTCTTCATTATTATGAAAATTATCTGGAACTTCTATATCTAATTGTATAATTTTAGAACATAGATTACATGTTACAGTATGATTATCTGTTTTTCTTAATAAACATTTTGGTTTATTGTTAAATGTTATATGAGAACAGTTTATTTTCATTATTACCTCCTTTCTCATATATATAATATATGATTAAAAAAAGTCCACAATAGCAGTTACGCTATTGTGGATTAAATTTAATATTATCTTTTTATGCTAAAAGCTTTCATTGGGTCCATTTCAACGAATGTTTGACTACTATCATGGAAAGATTTCATACTTAATACCTTTAAACGAGACGGAATTTGTGGTGCAGTCATACCTATATTTTTAATCCCTAATCTATAGAATAGATTTCCAGCACATTTATTACATATACCTGTTTTGGATTCGCATAATGAACTAAATCTTAATTTAACAATTTTTCCTTTATATTTATCCATATTCTTAGAAGTTAATTCTACTAAATTATCTCCTTCTATTATATATGAATACATATAATCTTGCATATTTTCTGTATTAAAATCTACAGTAATATATCTTTTAGTACCACAGTCACTACCTTCTTTATCTAATACTATATGCTGATATGCTGCCAAGAATAATTTTTCTAAATATCCACCAAATTCTGTCTTTTTAGCTCTTGAATAAGGACCAGCTGCTAATGATTTAGCATATATATGATATTCTTCTTTCTTAACTCCTGTCATAAAACTAGATGTAGCAACTTCATATCCTTTATTAGGATCTGGGTCTTTAACTAACCCTTTCATAACAAATAAATTCTTAAAATTATTATTAAATGAACCTCTAGCTCCAGAATTATAGGTATCCATAGCTGGATCATCCTTTAATAATTCTTTTGCAAAATCTAACAACTCTGATTGTATTTTATCTATTATTAATGGGTCCCCACTTTTAACTTCTTCTTCATATTTTTTAAAAAGTTCTTTCTTTTTCTTTTCAATCTCTTTAGTACATAATAACATATTTAGAGTATAACTAGGAGACAATATTGATACATATGGCATTACTTTCTGTGTTTTCATAAGATACTTTTTCATTACAGATAACTCTATTTCATCTTCTAATAATGCATAAGATAATCTTTCATTGATCTTACCAAATTCTTTTTTGTTTATAGTTTTATTTATATATTTAAATATATGAAATAGATCTTTTTCTATAAAATATTTATTAAAAATCCAAAGACCTACTGTAGTTCTAAACACATTTTTATTTCTATTTCCAGGTGGTCCATAACTATCTTTAGGAATATCTATTTCATCATAAGTATTAAATTTTCTTTTACCATCAAATTCACCAAATGTATCCATTATAAAAGATAAAGTAATATCATCTTCTTTTACATTTAATAAAAAATCTATATCTTCTTGTTTAGTTATGAGTTTAGCATATCGTTTCATATGTTTACCTCCATTTAAATTAGACGATTCATTTATATATTTTGATTTAATACTTTTATTATTGATATCATTTTTTGAATGTTCATTTATATTTTCATCATTTAATATATTTATTAATCTATTTATACCAATATATTCATCTCTTTTTTATTAAAAAAGAAATAGAGGATATCCCTCTATAACTTTTTTAATAATATATTTGATATATAATATCTAATCCTTTGGTCACATCAATTAGTGGTTCATTTGGAAAATGAAGTTCTGTTAAAGGTCTAATATCTTGATAATAATCATATCCACCTATTGTTTTTTTCCAAGCAGTTAATAATGATATGCTATTAATTCTAGCATCATTAATACCAGTTGTTGCTATAAAGTAATCTCTACAATCTTCTTTAGTTATTTTTAATTGTATTTCTACAAATGTTTCAATTTCATCTATTCTATTAGATAGATAAACATTTTCATCTATAGGAGTACCATCAGAATATTGCTGTTTTAATTCAGGTTTAGTTTCAAATGCTTTGAAATAGTAAATTATATGATCACCATATGTTTTTCTTCCAAAGTATTTATCTCTTAAATCTGGTTTTAGATCATTAGTAGCAAGTTGATATCTAAACGGTACTAAGTGTTCTGGTGCTATCCATTTTGAATAATCAACATCATAAACTTGACTATTTGCAAGTCCACAGCCATTAGTTCCTACTGCAAATAAATATACTTGTTCTTCTCTTCTTACACCTTCTTGATTAAAAGGTTCAGATACAGTATTATCTAATCCTAGAACTGTATTATATGATGGTGTTTTAGCTCTAGGACTTATATTAAAATGTTTTGCTGCAGTAAATGCAGAACCTGCTAAAATAACTTTATTAGATCCTTCAAATATAACTTCTCCAGTATCCTCATCTTTTATTTGTATAAAAGTTTTATGGCTTGTTTTATCATTGTATTTATTCTTTTCAAATAATTTCATTTTCTTGTCCATAAGATAATTCCTCCTTATAATTAATTATTAATATGTTTTTATTTTATGAAATTAACTTTAGTTATTAAAAGGTATTATGTCTAATCTATCTCTATATAATTCTTTTTCTAAGAAAGTTGGCTTAGATGTATTAATGACAACTTCCTTTTTAAATGCATAATTACTAAGAAATAATTCTTTCCAATAGATTGGATCAATATATAGCTTTTCATGCATTAAATCTCTTTCTTCTTTAGTTAAATATACATTATTAAGAGCTTTATCAATATATTTATATACATCCGCTTTGGTTAAATTATATTGTATACTAATATCGTCAATCATTTTAATATAAGTATCAATTCTTCCAAAGATATAAACAATATTGATATTCATCAGTTGAACTTTGTATGATTTAAAGAAATCAATAACTTTATAAATATAATACTTTACAGATTCTGCTGATACTGTGGGAATATAAGATAAAATATTATTAAAAAGTGTTTTATCTTTTATAAAGTCTTCTAGTGAATATACTATAGCATCAATATAATCACTAATTTGCTGTTTTTTATTCATTACATTAGTTATTTCCCTTATCTTAAGCAATGAATAATATAGTATACTGTCTCTATCTTTTAAGAAATCAGTATAAGTTGAATATATTTTTCTATTTTTATCTGTAAAAACTTTCATATTTAAATCAGTTATCATTAATGAGTCATATAGTTTTTTATATATATCATATATTCTCTTATTATTAGCATGAACTATTTCATAGGTAATATGATCGTATATAGCTTTATTTTTAGTAAATACATTTAATAGCTGATTAAATGTCATAGAAGTAACTGGTATTTGGAATTCGTCAACTCCTAGATCAGCTAGTGTATATCCTTTTTCTTCAACATATTTTGCTAATTCTGCTAGATCTGCTTTAAAATTAAATCCTTTAATATGAAGAACTTTACCTTGGGTATCCATTATTGAATCTTTTATTCCTTGATATTCATATGCTAAAGCAAATAAATAGCATATTAGATCAACTAATTTAAAAGATGTTGTACTATTTATAAGAGGTACTCTTATAAGTATTAATTTCTCAAATTCATCATTATCAAATACCATATTAAAGAAATAACAAACATCAAATGCAACAGATGTTAAATCATATATAGTATCTATAGAGAAATATTTAGATTGCAAATAATTGAATTCGGTTTCTATTATTCTCTGTTTTATAATCTCATGTTCTTCTGTACCATTCCAATATTTATCTCCAAGAACAACATCATCATAGTCACTCATCTTAGTATTATCATATAAACTCTTATCAACTTCTCCATCTATTGGAACTTTCATAAATTTTAAATCATATTCTTTTGATAAATCCTCAACATATTTTTTATTACCATTTTCATCAGTAACTTCTTTATATTCAAATACATAATTACCATCAGCATCTAGTTTTCTATCTCTTAATAGATAGTATTTGAATACTTTTATATTTTCAAATCCAAATAAATTACATATATCAACAATATCTACAGTTGTTGATTTATATTTGATTAATTTATTTAGATTAGATATTAATGCTTTTTGATATCTAAATGGTATTTCAGGAAAATATTCTATACCATTTGATTCAAATAATACTTGTACCATTCTATAATCAAAAACTTCTCTTTTGATTATATATTCTGGTAGTTCGATAATCATATCAACCATAGTTTGAATCAATATTAAGATTGCAATAAAATTATCATAATAATCAGATCCAAATTTAAAAGCATCTGAATAGATTGTTTTAAGAGTATAGGATCTATTTAATAAGAATTTATTTTTATATCTATTTAGTATTTCTGTTGGAACTTCTCCCTCAGGAACATACAAAAGTTCAAATCTATCAGCTTTTCTAGCTTGATAAATTGATATCTTTCTAGGACCTAAATGCTCCAAATATTTTTTATCAGGATTATTTTCTAATACTTTATCTATTACTCCTAAAGCGTATAATATATCAACTTCATCATTAGTCATTTCATGAAGTTTCTTAGAAAAATCTATACCAACAATATCTGATATATCATATATATTTGGATCTAATATTATACCTGGATCTCCTAAATCAGGTAATCCATTTAACATCCTATAATAATTATTTTTTTCTTCATAATTTTCTATAAAAGATTCAACAGCATTTTTTAATAATAAAGGTCTATATTGATCTGGAATTTTAGAATTATCTTCAACACATTCCATTAATATAGATTGTGGGACTAAAACTGATCTTAACATCGGTTCGTCATACTCAAACATATGAAAAGATGCATATCCATCCATACATAATAAATATTTATCACCATTTTTTCTACTTTCAACACTTTCATTATTATCTGCTTTATCTTGATCTTTTAATACTGATCTAAGAACTAAAACTTTTGTATAATAAATTATATCATCCAATACAGGAATATTAGAAGTTAATATTTTAGTCTTTTCCATAGAGATATCACCTCTTTCTAAGTAGTTATTATTTATATGTACAAAAAATAAAAAAGATAAGAGATTATAAACTCTTATCTTATTATCATTGTTGATTATATAAATAATTTTATAATATTATAATTCTAAATATCATTTTTAAAATTAGTTCTAATATAGGCAAAGATGTCAAAAACTCAATATTGAAATTACTCTTGCTAAATATATTTTATTGCATCATTTACATAATTTTTTAGTTTCTCATCTTCAGCTAATTTACGTCTTAATTTCATTTGTAATTGTAATATATCAGTTGTTGGATCTTCAATTAATATTGAAGCTATAATTGAAGCTTGACCTAATATGAATGTATCTTCAACTAATTTTATAGTATTATCTATATTGTCTGATACTATTGTACGTATTTGTTTTGAGATGGCTTCTCCCTCTTTGTTTAAAAACATTTCAAATTCATTATTCTTATTTTTCATATCTCATCTCTCCTTAAAAATTTAAAATAATATTTTATCTATATGTATAATATATAATTAATTTATATTTTTAAGTAATAGCACCTCAACTAATATGTTAACATTAAAGTAAATCTATATACCCAGGAGGTGACATGATGAGTGATTACAACAAACTACCAGATATAGAAACTTATAATCAATTTATTAATCCAACTATTACAAGCCCTAATAGTCCATATGAAATATCATTTTATCAAACCAGGGAATCATTATTAGATATTGATACTTATAAAAGATTTTTAGAAAATGCAATTTCTAGATTTAGAAGATCTCGTACTTATAAGCATTATAAAGGTTATTTAATAGATATAGGACTAGACAGATGTCAATTCAATGGTAATATAACTGTAGATATGGCATCAATAGAAATGCATCATTGTATATTGACTATTTATGATATAGCAATAATTATAACTGAACACATTCTAAATACAAAAGGATATATTTCTACTTTTGATTTAGTACAGTTATTAAAACATGAGCATAAAAATAATAGAATTGCATTGGTAATGTTATCATTAACAGCACACCAATTAGAACACAATGTTGAAGAGTTTTATATAAGTCCTAATATGTGTTTTGGAAATTGGTATGAATTCTTAGAAAGATATAATACAGGAATCACTCAGGATTTAGCATTTAAGATATTATTCTATATAAAAAGAGCTATAGAAAATGAAGGTAAATCTATAGATGCAAATTTATTAAAAATTAGAGATAAAATAGTAGACTGGTCAGGGCTAAATTATTATGCAAAAAATGTATAGGAGAAATCCTATACATTTTTATTATCTTAACCATTTATTAATAATAATTGGGAGAGGTGATTAAAATGGAACAAATACTTTATAGAGTATTAGTTTATGCAACAATTTTATCAATAGTTATATTATTAATATCTTTATCTTATTTCTTAGTAAATATAATTAAAACAAAACGTGTTGAACTTAAGTTAAAAGAGTACGAAATAAATATATCTTCAAAAGTCGAAGAAGATTTGTTTGGATTGTTAGATAAAATAATCCAAGAATGTTTTACTGAATATACAATCTTAAATATAGAATATAGAGATGATGTAAAATATATTGATGCAAATATGGAAAAAATAATAACTCAAGATGTTGCACATAAAGTTGTAGATAGAATATCTCCAATATTAGTAGCTAAAATATCTCAAATTTATAATATAAATAATTTTGAAGAATTGCTATCTGAACGTGTTTATTTAGCTGTACTTTCATATTCATTACAAAAAAATAATTTAAAGACAGAAGAAAAGTAAGATGCTTAATTGCATCTTACTTTTATTTTCTTCTCACATTTCTAGAAAATAATAATCCAGAATATATTTGATGTAGATGTCTTAATATATTAAGATTATAACATATATCAATATATTCTTTGTGATATTCTTCTAAAAAATCAGCCTTAAATGAATATAGTTTTGACATTTTCTTTAATCTAATACAAGATTCAGAATTAAACTCTCTGTAATAATTTATATCTAAATTTAAATTTAGATAATTCTCATAGAAGGTTACAAGTAAATTTATAACATCCTCTATAGGTTCAGTCTCTGCTGAACAAAATAACACTTTTAAAAATTCAAGAAAATAATTTTCATGTAATAATAAAGTTTCTTTTTTAATTCCCTTTACATCTAACTTTTCAACACCATTTGCCATATCTATATAATAAAATAACTCAATATTATTATATGGCAATTTATAATATGAAGTATATGTATTCTTATTCATAAATTCAACCATACCAAACTTTGTATTTAATGCAATCTTATCTATAAGAAATATTGCATCATTCTTTATAGCTAAAACTTGATGATCTTGAATATTATTAGATATAAAGAAGTTTTTCTTAGCTTCTATTATACCTTCTTGTAATGCTTTTGTTATTTCAGGATATTGTTGTTGTAATAATCCAACTCTAATTTGTCTTTCCATTCTATTAGCATTATATAGATATTGATATTCCTGTTCAGATATTAATTTAAGTGAATATAATATATTTATATTCGCTTTTGAAATATCATATTCTCTAATATATCTTGAAATTATATAAGGTGTATCAGATTTATAATTAATTTTTTTATATAATTCACTAATCATTATAAACGCCTACCTAATGCTTTTCTTTTTTGATATAGTTTATTTCTATTTTTAGCTCCTTTTTCATATTTTACTTGATCTTTTATATATTGCATATATGACTGTATGGATTTAAATATTTCATTTGTAATTTTGGTTAAATCGTCAAAAAAATTTGTATATGCTTTATTATTTAAAAATTCTTTCGTATCCATAATAATTTCACACTCCTTTACTATAAGTGTTAAAGATATTATTAAAAAATATAAGATAGCAGAATAAATCTGCTATCTATTTTCCTAAACATCTAATTCTAATTCTTCAGGATGTTTGGTATAATACATGTATGAAAAACGTTCTTTATCTATATCAAGATTATATAAACCTTGAATAGTGAATTGAGAAACATCTTCTATATATTTTAAATCTTCAATACAATTTATATTTATGGAAATAATACCATATCGCTGTTGAATGAATTTTTGAAGAGATTCGGTTAATATTTCTAATATACCACCATCTCGTGTTATAAGAACATATACATCTTTTCCCATATACAAACTCATAACAATTTTCATCATTTCGAAAAATGCATTATCGTCTGATATTAGATAATTTGCATACATTATATCAAATTGTTTTTCATCATTAAATTGTCTTATAAATGGAGGGACTAAAGACAAAGTCTCAAATCCCTCAACTAATGATGATAAATTAAATACAACAAAGTCATTTTCTTTAGGTAAGCTATTATAGTCTCCAAATATTAGCATAGTTATACCCCCATTTTTATTGGTGATTTCATAAATTTACCATGCTGCTTAACTCTAACATTTAATTGATTAAAGTACTTTATATATCCTTCTGGGGTTTGGTCTTCAACAAAAGGTTGAAGTTCTTCAACTAACTTAGGAACTATTATATTATTTATAGGAGTTTCTATTGGATATAATATAAATAGTTCTTCAGCCGTTAATAAATCACACATATATAGTAACGTACATATTGCTGGAGTATATGTTGGATTAAAATAGAATGAATTATTAGGAGTTCCTACTGTTATCCCTAAATCGGATTGTAAAAAGTTAAGTAGGAATTGTCCGCATAATTGAAACTCATCATTGCTACAATATAAAACTATATTAGTTCCTAACATTAATGCTTTAAGAATTGTAGCTATAAATTCCTGAGGTTCCTTTGTATATAGATGTATATAATATTGTCTATAAAATTCATCTATATTACCATCCATTTGTGCCATCATTGCAGGATATGGTGGAAGTAATATACTTCCAACCACTGCATTTAAAGCTTTAACCATATTTTGATCTGGTTCTCCTACTATAATAACTTTATTAGTATAAGCCAATTGCTGAGCTATATTTATATCTGTAGTTATAAATAATGTACCTTTAAACATTTTCGTCAACTCCTTTTTTAATAATTATCTATATTTTTACTTTTCCTTCTAGGAATCTTTTCAAAGTTTTCATCTTCATATTCTGCAGCTATATCTGCATACTTTTCAGCTATCTCATCAATTTCATCTTTAACCTCATTCTCAACTGTATCTGAAATGGTATCATTATTTATAACTTCATCTTTTGGCTCTTCAAAATCTTCTTCTGTTAAACCATAGGCTTCTAATATTTTATCTGTAGCTTTCTTAACACTAGATTTTTGTGTTTTTGGTACAGGTATAAAATTAGAATTAGCTTCAAATTCTTTTTCTTTAGATTCTTCTTTAATAACCTTTACTTCAATTTTATCTCCAGTGTTACGTTTTGTTTGCTGCTCATTAAAATCTTGTAATGGTAATTTATTTGTACATTCTTCTAGTACAGTATTACCTCTAACTAATCTAACATTTAATACATTAGAAACGTATTCATTTTTCTGATTATTAAATACAGAATTATTGTCTACTACCACTTCATTAATTGTATTATTTCCTCTTTTTAATCTAATTATCATAATTAAAATCATCCTTTCTTTTTTATTACAATAGTGTCGGTTTCCCTTTCACTATTTAAATCTTGTATTAATTTGTTCCCTCTTTTTAATCTGATATCAAAATTGATATCTTTTTCTCCTTTAATTATAATAAGTTTATTTTCTTTAGATTGCTGTAACTCTGTTGCTAGATATCTCTTTCCACAACAAGAGCATATTAAATTATTGAATCCAGCATCATAATCTATTATCCCAGTACATTTATGTCCTGTTTCTAATACTTGATTACAATATAATTTATTACCATCCAATTCAAATAAATATGGATAATCTAATAATACGGGACCAAACCCTTTACGAAGTCCATAATTCATAAAATAGTTGGTCCCAATATCTTCTAGTATATATTGACCCAATATTTGTTGATTTAATAGGTCAAATATATCATCTGCTACACTTAGAAATTCTTGTCTACTTGTTATAGGTTCAACTCTTTCTACTGTAGCTACAGTTCCACATGGACTACATTCAAACATTTTTGTTACAAATGGTTTTAATAAAAATTGGTTTCTATATTCATCAGGATTGTCTCTTAATCCAACCCTATCTATAGCAATTTTTACTAAAAATGATTTGTCTTCTAAGTAACTATAAACAATTCGATTTGTTCCAGAATGAAATTTCTTAAATCCTCTAGCTTTCATTATTTTGTCTATTTCTTTATATTTCAATTCTATTTTTGAACTATATCTTATAGATGATGCTATATTATGTAAACTCTGTATATCTTGAGGAGTTAAATAACATAGCATGGAAGGCATGCTTAAAAAATCCCAATGAAATTCTAAAGGAGATTTTTCCTTACTATAAAGTATACTTAATATATCAGCTCTAGCCATACCATCATCTACTTTCTATTATTATTTAATATTGCATCTAGGAATTGTTTTCTCCTAGTCTGATATTCGTTTGCTAAATGATTTGGTAAAGTAATCTCCATATCATCTATTGAAACATTATTATTCATATTGTTTCCATTAAATATAGAATTGAAATAATTACTGCTCTTTTTATTCATATTTAATAATTTACGATAATCATTATTATTATATAATTTACTTATGTCCTTTTGCTTTTCTTTTTCTCTATCTAAAAGCATTTGAACATATTGTTCAGTCATTTTATTATTAAATTCATACATCGAAATATCATTTGGAACTTCTTGTCTTGATCTTTCATACATTGAATTAAAGTATTGTACGAATTGAACATCCTGAGGTAGATATTTCATTCCGTTTACATGTAGATTTGCAACGTATGCTTGCATATATTCTGGACTCTCGTAATCTATTTTATCTGGTTGAATAGGTTGATAATTATATAGTTTGTCTAATTGTTCATCTGATATATCAACTCCTACTGCTTTATTTACAGATCGACTTATTTTCTTCATTATATCAGATTGTTTTCTAAGCTCTTCTTTCATTTGAGCTTCTGCTATTTCTTTTTGTTTTAAAGCCAAATATGGATTATAATAATTATTATAAATATTATTATAATATCCACCATTATAACCTTGCTGCCCTATATTTAATATATTGCCCATTGGGTTAGGTTGAATTGAATACATTTGATTAGGCATATTATTAATAGGGGGAAAATTATTATTAAACAAGTAAACCCCTCCTCCATTTTTTAGTCTAATAAAATTTGTTTATTTAGTCATATATATAATATATGACTAATAAATTTTTGATATTAACATATAGGGGTCATACATGTTCACAATCTAAATCACAATTACCATTTTTAGGTAAGGTTATTTTTACATTAAAATTAGCATTTTTCAATATAGGAAATGGAATATTATTACCATTAAATTCTAATATAAGTTTATTTTTATCATGAGAAATATTAGCTGAAAAATTAACACCTTCTGTGCTAACATCTGCAGCTAATGAAATAACCTTATGTTTTTGAGAGTTTTCTTTATAATTAGATAATAATTCGCAATCTGACTGTTTCATATTTATTTGAATGAGATCTTTCTTTTTTCCATCTAGTAAACAAGTTGTATCTGATGTCATTTGTTGACATGATATACATTTACTCATTAAAATCATCCACCTTTTTATTATTATTCTGATATTTTATGTTTATTGGTAGTTACTATTATATTATTATTTGGATTGGTATGATCTGAATAGAATGTTATTTTACTATATGATGCAAATCCACCCACTTGTAAATACCATCCTACTTCTAATCCATCATTAGAATGATCATTTTCGCCACCACCAACATATGATACAGTAAATCCATATTGATCTATATCATTTTCATATATTTCTTTTCCATTAATGTCTAGCATTCCGATATATCTATCTCTAGATATGAGTTCAAACTCATTATTTTTTAAAAATCTACTTATAAAATCAAGTCTCTCTATCTGTTTTATATTATAGAATTCATATATCAATTCTCCTGTACTTTTATTTTTAAATACATATCTAAATTTAATCATAATATCCACCTTTTATAAGAATTTTATAACACGATGTTTTTCTGTACGTATTAGCTTGAGTCTACCTTTCTCGTACATGCTTACACGTAAAAAACCATCCCAATTATAATAATTAAATACAATGACTGCACTTGGAAATGGTGCAGAATTTTTACCATTTCCAAATTTCAGTCTACCTTTTACAAATCTTATTTCAGAAGCTTTCATACAAAACTCTGACCATGCTTTAGTATCCGTCCTAGAGGGTATTAAAGCAACTACAATAGCTCCACGACAAGCTTCTTCATATGCTTTTTTTAACCAAGTATAAATATCATTATATGGTGGATTCATCCAGCATATATGTCCTGACCAATCTTGTTTTAAACCATCTTCTACTGGTGTAAAATAATTCTTGCATTTTGCACTTCCTGGAAGGCAACATACATCTAAATCAAAATTAAACTCTAGATTTAATCTATTGAAAAACTCTTGTGGAGTTTCCCATGTTTGATCATTGCTCGAAAACATTAATTCAGTATTCATATAAACCCCACATCCTTAAATAATTTTACTCTTCTATATAATTTATACCTGCAGGATAATATATATTTTTTGCTTCTTCCATTAATCTTATTAGTGTTTCAACAAGTTCCATTTCTAATTCATGCATATTTTTTATAATATCAGTATGATTATAAATGAACTCATCTGCATTATAGTAATAAGTTGTTAATTTTGTATAGATATCACTACATATTACATTTGCAAAATCAATAATAGAGTTATATGACATAGCCATATAAACATGCAAATCAAATAAAAATGGATAGTTACTTGATAAATCATCTATAGTAAAATAGAAATATTTATAATATGATTTAATAACATTATCTATTAAAAACTTAGCCCTATTAGCAAATATAGCTTCTAAGGACCTTCTTCTGCAATCTACATCTATATCAGTAACTGGATTTCTTCGAATTTTTTCATCTGAATAGAATTGATTATAGATATTGAATAATGTATTAATTTTAACTTCACCCTTATTTTCTACTTTTCTTATAGTGTCAAAAAAAGATATAACTGATTTCTTATTAGATTTCTGTAATTTGTTAAACATGATAAACCACTCCTCATATTTATAATTTATTAGTAAGTTATTAACGTTATATATCTTTAAATAATTGCTAATTTATAGTAATTATTTATTAAAAAGTGCTATTATCTTCTCAGCAATATCATCTATAATATATTGATTATTCAAATAATCTGCATAATCTTTTCCTGTTATAGCAGATGCTTGAATACATACTCTGTATACCTCATTAAAAATCATTGATCTTAAGATAGAACCTTTTATTCTGGTTAATAGATTTTCATCCAAATGTAAATTATCTATTATTCTATCACAAATATTATAAGTATCGATTCCTGTTCCAGTTAAAACTGGTTGCAATAATCTTGTCAAATCAACTTTTATAGCAGATTTTACTGCTAATAATTTTACTGTTGGATCAGATGAGTTTAAATCATCATTACTCCAATTATTACTTCCATCGACCACTTCCCCTCTAATTAATCTCACATTGATATTGTTGTTCATTATAATCTCCTCCTTATTAATTTAGAATATTTTGATATATCAAAACCATCTAAGGAAAATCTTATAGATGGTTTTAATTTTTTATTTGTTACAATACAGTTATCTAAAGTGTTCTTTGTCCTAATATCTACATAGTTATTAAATTCTGATATAGTTTGTAATGTTTGTAAATCTATATCTATTTTATTAGATTCAATAAATACATCTCTTGCATTAGCAAGAGATTTTTCATTGTTTATATTAACATGACCTTTCTGATGATATAAATTTATATGAAGATTATTATATAAAATAGTATTCACTATATTTATTATAATATCTTGATTCATTACAGGAGTTGCCGATGATCCATATAATACACTATTCTTTTGATTTTGAATCCACTTAAATATCCATTCTCTTATAGAATAAATACATAATTTTGAATCTGAGAAAAGATTTATACTCTTTCCTAAATATCTGAATTGTAAAGCTTTTTCTATTCCTAGTTCAACTGCACTTAGTTCAGATCTATTATTTGATGAATCTAATCTTACAAAGTCAGTATAATATTGCTGCTCATTATATATTACTAAACACCCTGGGCATCCTATATATTGCTGCTCATGTGTTTTTACTATAGAGGCGTCAACAAAAATACATACACTATCTTTAAAAATATCTCCTGTAATTTTATTCATAATTTTTCTCCTTTACTTTGCACTGATTTAAAAGTAGCTTCTAATTCTTTTATTATTTCTTCATCAACATCTTTAATAAGTTCTTTTAATTTGTCAAGAATATCTTTATCATTACAGTTATTACATAAATATCTTATAATATTTAATAATGAAAATTCAGATATTCCATCTCTTAATAATTTACATATCTCAATAAATAATTTATTTTCAATTACATTTCCTTCCTCATTAAGTTTTAATAATAAAAATTGATTAATTCGTGATAATTCTATTTTTACCATTTTAGTCATCTCCTTTAATATTTTATACATCATTATAATATATAATTAAAATAAATATTAAGAAAAGTAGAAGCAAAAAGCTTCTACTTTATTTGCTAATTTTTTCATATATAGCTTTAATTACCTTCGCATCATATAATGAATTATGTTGTCTTAAACCTTTAGTGTTAATAATTTTTAATTCATCTATTATTTTTTCTCTAGATTTATCAAAAGCAGACATTTCAGATATATTATAATATCTAGCAATATCTTGATTTATATCATGACATACTGCACTTATATTATGTGGGATTTTTAAAGCATCTCCATATAATAAATCAATTAAAAGCATCATATCATAATGACAAACATCTGATACCCATTCCACTGAATTAAAATTATCTAACCATAATAATAATTCATGTCTAATTAAATATTTATCTCCTATAATATTTTTATCTGCAATGGCAGAAAATTTATTATTTATTAAGCATAAATTTGATATTACATTTTTAATAATCCAATCACTGCAGTCTCTTATTTTATAATCATTAAATTCAGCATAAAAACTATGATTATTTTCCGATATAAGTCCTATACTTATAAGTTTTGAATTCCTATGTAATCCTGTCATCTCACAATCAAAAAATATTTTCATCTTTACCTCCTATTTATTTAAATATACTGATACAGATTCTAGACTAGTAAAATATTTGCCACCATTTTTCTCAATCATTCTTCCAACAGCATCTAATGATTTAAGTTCTCCTATAGTAAATTCATGCTTTACATTAGATGGATTCATTAATCCATTTGATAATGATGGTTCTTTATTTAATACACAGAATATTGTTTTTTAGGTCTTTTGTTACTATCGTCTACAGCTTCTGCTATAGAATAAACTCCTGTCATAAATGGAGTAATTACATATAAACAATAATCGCAAATTTCTCGTTGTCTAAGTTCTTCTTTCTGATGTTTTTCAGTCCAGTCATCTACAACTGGATTAAAATAATCAATTTTCAATAGCGGTATAAGTTTTTCTCTCCATTTAGAATTGTTACATGTCCCTCCAAGAAATACTTTTTTTCTTCTCATTGATAATTCCTCCCATCTAAAAAAATAAAAATACAAAGTATAGATAGATTGAACTATCTATACTTTTAAAGAGAAATAATAATAATATGAAAGGTGGATTTACTTATTTAATTTTATGTTACTTTCTTTTTCTTTTTTTACTTTTTGCTTTTAAAGCTTTCTTATTGCTTTTCTTTTTAACTACAGTAATACCTTTATTCTTAAGATCCTTTAAGAACTTAACTGATGATTTCATAGCTAATGCTTTCTTCTTCTTAACCTTTTTAGAGGCAGCTTTCTCGTTAAGAATTCTTATAATTTCAGCTGCAGATTCTACAACTAATCTCATATCTTCTAATTGTAAGTTATTACATTCACAAATTTTTTCCATAGCTGTTGCGGCATCGCATCTAGAAGCTTTCATAAGTTTTGCTAAGTTATCATATTCTACATAATAAGTTGATTCACTGGTAGCGATAACTGGAACCATCTCTTCGGAATATCCTAGTTCATCCTCATCAACTTCTTCCATATCATCATAAATATCCATGATATCATTTTTAATCTCTTCAACTTCTTCATCATCGATATATTCATCACCATCTTCAGCATTGTGTAAATCTTCAACGTCAATATCATCTTCTTCATCATCATCTTCGATATAGTCACCATGAACATCATCTTCCTCGTCATCATATTCACGAGCAAGAATTTTTACATCATCGTCAAAATCTTTAACATCATCGCAAAATCCGTCATATTCATCATTGTCATATTCATTTACATATAAATTTTCAGCCTTAACAGCTTCAGCTAAGATTCCAAGCATATTTTTTTTAATCATAGTTTCGTACCTCCTTATTATTTTTAATAATATGTTTTTCTAAAATATATTTACTTATTTACAAAAGCTTATAACCTTTGTCTTTTTTGACGATTCAGGAACAATTTCAACATTATTAGTAGCTTTAAGATGCTTAATTCTATTATTCATAGAATCTATTACTTGTTGATATGTCGGAATATCATATGCTCCAGTAAGATCTATATAGATATAGCTTGTATCTAATAATTTATTTTGTTTAGCTATATCATATGATTTACTAAATTCAACAGTTCTTTCATAAACATCTATTATTTCTGGTGTCATGAACTCCTTATATAAATTATAGAATTCTTCATATCTACCCATTACTTTATCATTAGGAATGAATAAATATTGATTATGAACTAATTCATGAACTGTTTCAGATAAAGGAATTAATCCTACTAATAATGCATAATGTAAATACATAACTTCTTTAGCAACTAATTCATCATCAATAGGTTCTCTCATAAATTGTCTTTTGTTATATACTATTACAACTAATTCATATAGAGTAAATGGATGATGATGAATTTCAATTCTTACTTTAGAAGTGTCTATATTATTTACATTTTCGAAAAAGCTACATTTATTCATATCCATATTTTCCCTTATATATTGAATTAATGTACGATATTCAAATGAGCTTCTAACAATTTTTTCTATATTGCTTATATATTTTTGAAATTCTTTTGAATCCATTAGATCATAATCTTGTATATCAAATTCTGGGACTTGATCTATTTTTAATATAGTATATTTTTGGTCTTTAATTTCAGCTTCTTTTAGAGCCAATGGATCACGCATAATAATGTCACCTCCTATTATAATGTTAAAAATAAAACACCAGATGCGATTTGCATCTGGTGTATTTAATAGGAAGTTATTTTTATGCTTCAACTTTTTCAGTCTTTTTTTCTTCAGCTTCTTCAACCTCTTCAGCTTTCTTCAATATATACATTGCTTCTACACAATTAGGTGTCTTAGCTTTTACTTTAGCTACGTTTATAACATTATCATAAATGTTATTAGGAACTGCAGCCCATTCTCCATTTTCAAATGAATTAATCATATCAACATATGCAACTTTTTCTTTTAGATCTATTTTTGAAATAGAATATATCTGAATAGTTGCAACATCATTTCTTATTTTACATACAACAACAATGTCATGCAATCTTATTGGTATCAAGGCATGTCCACTGTTTGCTTTTGGATTAGTTCTAATATAAAGTGGTCTCTTCTGTCTTGCATATTTATCTGCAATAATAAATGATTGACCAAATTCTTCATTAACCTTTCCACCATTCTCCCATAAACATGGAATTCCTTTGTTTGATACTGATAATGCTAGTTTTTCAAATTTTTTAATTGCCATATTCATCTACTCCCTTATCTAAAAATTTTAATTATATTTTTTTATTACTTATATGTATATTATTTAATAAAATATTACAAAAAATAATAGCAGAGTTTGCTATTATTTTATAATTATAAGAATCTAAATCTATCCTATATTGAACGTATATGATAGATTTAATTTTGTTGATATGCAAGCAAATCCATATTCTATATATATCTCGGTTTCAGAACTTGATCTATTTGTATTATTATAATTTTCTATAGCTTTATTAAAGATTGTTGTATTTGAAATAACTTCACCATTATATTTGAGCAGTATCTTTACCCCATTTAATTCAAATACTACGTTTTCATATTCATCTATTACATTATCTATATATTCTTTTGCGTTATCATTTATATCATTATGAATAATTGTCTTAATACATCGTTTATAATAATCTTCGAAACTAAACATATAATTAGTTTCATACTTAGAATAATATACATAATTATCGTATATATATTCTATATCAAACCGAACTCCTAAATCATTACTTATTTGATCAATATTTTTATATATAAATTTATAGGTTCTAAAATTATTTTCATTTTCTTTTTGCTGCCTATAATCATTATCAATATTATATCTGATATAGTCTAGTTCTTGTTCTATATGACATAATTCATGAACAATATTGATAATGATATTTGTTTTTATTTCATTTATATCATGGTTATAATAATTTATAATATTCCATAAATATAAATTAACATTGTTAAACATATTATTTCCCAATACGTTCTTGTTAAAATTTGTTCTAATATTTAATTTTGCTGGTATATATTGATTTACTTTCCCATTAAAATAGTTGAATACCCTAATCGAGTATTCAACTATCTGTCGCTCTAATATAAAGTCCATATATAGTCCTCCTTATATATTATTCCTTAATATAATATATATTTGATATTATATTAACCCCCTGGATATGAGCATATCCCATACATTCTTAAAATTAGAATATGCAAATATATTTGCCTGAGCTTCTACGGGATTAAAATTATAATCAAATGCACAATCAAATGATCCATCTTCTATATATGGATTCAGTGTAAGAAATATGGCTGAATTAATATTTTCTTGCATTGCAATATAATAATCTAATCTACCCTTTAATCTCTGATTTAAATATGCATTAATAGCCATGTGCCCACACTCATGTAATATTACAAATACATATATTGCTAAATTAGAATCATGTATATTATAAGTCTTTGCAAATGTACGTACATTTGTAACATAATTATCATATTTTGACATATCATTAAAAGTAGTATCTATCTCTATAGTCTGAAGTATATCATGTATATCGTCTACGTATTTATAATTACAGTAAAATTGACCAGTATCAGAAACACATATATAGTCCGGGTTTATGTCAGGACATATCATCCTGTTTGCCTCTTTTATACCATATTCTACTACATTATATGCTATAAGTTTTAATCTTAATACTGATGGAACTTCTTTATTATTGAACGATATTACTTTATTAATTTTAATCATCTCCTTTATATTAACCTTCTATTTTGAAGCATATTATATACTTCAAATAAATATTATTATCTACATTTATTTATGTCTATAATCTCACAAGATGTTGTTGCTACACTTATAGGTTTTCCTACTAAATATATCAATAAATCTTCAAAATCATCCACTAAAACTTCCTTTATATATGGACTCCTAATAGGAAGTTCTCTAAGTGTTATAGGATAAGGAATATCTAAGTTCATTTTATTTGCCATTTTTATTATATTATCAGCTCTATTTTTAGTTGAACAAATAATATATTTCCATTCTTTATTTGATAATTTGATTAATTCTGTAGTTTTTCCTTTTCCTCTATTTGCTAATAAGATTTTCATAAGTTTCCTCCTTTTTATAATTTTATTATTCTTATTACATTAATATAATATATATTTAAAATATATATTAATAAAATGTTACTGAGGTGATGTAAAATGATTACGAGAGAAAATATTAGGGGAAAAATAATTGTTTTTGAAGGATTAGATGGATGTTTTAAAGAAACAAACGCAAAAGCATTAACAGAATATATAGCTAAAAATTTTAATCCAAATACAATATTAATTTCTTTTCCACGATATGGAACAAATGGATGTCATTTTGTAACTAAATATTTAAAAGGTGAATATGGTACTCTAAGTGAAGTTAATCCATATACTGCAGCATTATGTTATGCAATGGATAGACTTGATAATAAAAAATACATAGATAATCTATTAGAACAAGGATATACTATAATTCTTGATAGGTATGTAGGTTCTAATCTATTATATCAATCTACTAAATTCGAAAGTTATCAAGAAATGGATGAATTTATGGATTGGTGTATAGATTTAGAATTTAATAAAAACAAATTAGCCAAGCCTGATATAACTTTGTTTATGTATATACCAGTATCTATTAATCCTAATTTAGGTATAGAACGAAAAAATAAAGATGGAATAAAAAATGATCTTCATGAAAGTAATATTGCTTTTATGAAACAAGTAGAAAAGCATCATAGATATATATGCGATAAACAAGGATGGAACATAGTAAAATGCTATGAATTTAGGAAAACTGTAGATAATATTCATAGTATAATATACGATAAGAAAACTATATTTTCTAATATATTAGATATACTGAATGAGCATTTTAATTAACTATATAATAATCCTTGGCCATTTTGTCATTGATAAAATGTGTTCTATTCTCTCCTAAAAATTTTTATTTTTATATAGTGATTCTAAATGGATCACTATATAATTTTTATAACTAATAAGTAATTTTCGTTTTTCCATTATAACAACTTCATTTCTCTTTTCCTATTTCCAAGTAGATTTTTTCTACTTGGAGTTTTTTATTCCAAAAATATAAAAATTAATTTTATACATAACATCAAAGTAATTTAATTATATTTTAAATTATTAAATTTCTAAAAAAATTTAATAATTAATAATTCAGATGTTATTACATGACCTAAGGGGTATTTTTTATTTTTTTTAAATATAACATTAAAATGAATAAATCATATAATACCAACTCCTATTAATAAAATATATATCCACTAACAAATTAGTAAAGATCATAGAAGATCTTTACTAATCTATTTTTTATTGGGAGGGTTTAGTTATATGAACAGCATAAAAAAGATTATTAGCAAAATCAAAAAACAACAACAATTAGTATCAAAAGGAGTGTATGATAAATATATTTATTCAAATAATCATATAGATATCGTACATGATGCATGTAGATTATGCTATAATGGTAAGAAAGAAGCTACCAAAGAAGATAAGTTAGCTTATATTGAAAGAAGAGTTAAAACAGGACATGAATCTATATTAGAACATTCTAATATAGTTATCTATATTGCTATAGAAAAAGATATAGATAATTTATTAGAATTAACTGAAGTTATGGAAAATTGTAAATATCTAAATACAAAAATTAAGATAGATAATAAATTTATTCATACTCTTATAGGAGGCTCTTTAAGAGGATATAAGCACATCTTCAGAAATATAGAAAATCAAGATAATAGAATAGCAAAATTAATCTTAAACAATCTTTATTTAACTAATAAAGAATATTTTATAGATTTTATTGAAGATAATATAATGGATGAATTTAAATTCAGAGATTTAGAATTTACCTATCCTGCTATTAGAACTAATAAGATTTTGAATGAAAATATTAATATTATAAATATAGATGATATTAATTATATTTATGAACAAACAGAGAGAGTATTTACCAAAGAAGATTTACTAGATTTCTGTACAGTAACAATATTCTTTAAAGATATATCAAGAATAATTTCTCAACAAATAACAAGACATAGAAACGCTATAACTCAGCTATCTCAAAGATATGTAGATTATAGTGGTGATGAATTTGGATTTAACTCACCAACTAAATATAAAGATAAATACGATAAAAATCATGTGTATGGTATCTATTTTAATGATACATACTATGAATTAACATTAGAAGAATTAGGTAAAGAATTGATGAAAATTTATGATCAACTAGTAGATAAAAAATTAAAAGAGCATAAGCTACTTCCAGAAGATGCTAGAGCATATTTACCAAATAATGCTCAAACCTCATTATATATGACATTTACCTTTAAAAATCTAATTAAGTTCTTACAACTTAGAACTGACAGTCATGCTCAAGCTGAAATAAGATTATTAGCTCAAACAATAGAGAAGGAGTTTAGACCATTATTAGAAGATATATTAGGTCATGACATATATGATACACTTATTCCTAAATATAAACTTATAGCTGAGAATGAAGATCTATATGAAGGAATAGATGAAGTAATAGAATGATTTTTCAATTATATATTATATATATGTAATAATATAATATATTTTAATGAGGTGAAAACAAATGAGCAAATATTCTTACAATCTTTATCTTATTTCAGAAATTGAATCTTTTAAAAATTTTATTAATGACAGCGATTTAATGGAATTTGTACAAAGAAGATTAGATATTATTAATACAAAGTATAATAATATAAAACCATTAAAAATATTTGGCATTACTATTATGAATGCTGAAGAAAGACGTTTATCAAAAATGAATAGAGAATTAGAAAAACTTTTAAACATAATAACCAAATTTCATTTTGGAGAAGAAATAGGGATTTTATAAAATCCCTATTTTTATTTTTTGTAAATTTTGTTTTTAATAATCATATATTATATTAATGAATAACGAAAGAGAATTTGAAAGAAGGTGAATCACAATGGAGAATTGTCAACATGGTTTAAAACAATTTTTATATATAAGTGTGTTTGTATAAAAATACTTTTATATAGATTGTTGGTGGTATAAAGGGGATATCCCCTTTATACCCTATTTCTTATTTATTTTTTTTAATCGAAGATTATTATATAACATATAGTTAAATAAAAAATAAAGCGAGGTGAGATTAAATGGCAACAATTATAGCAAGTGCAAACTGGGATCACAACGAAATGATTCAAGATATAATAATGTCTATATATTATGAAAATTATTCTAGAACTACAACCAAAGTATCATTTGATTTATATGTAAAAATGTATTTAGGAGGAACCCAAAGTTTCTGGGGATATGATGCATATTATAATGCTACAGTAAAAAATCAATCTACTGGAGAAAGGCAAATAAAACAATCAAGTCCACCAATAGTGTCTGGAGAATCTATAGTAAAACATATAGGAAGATATGAATATGAGGTTGGAACTAGCTCAGGAAGTATACCAGTATCAGTTAGAATATATAGTAAAACAGATACAAAT
>ERZ773359.1682-NODE-1682-length-29935-cov-12.497724_pt1 | contig 29935 bp, 29 predicted proteins | sample MGYA00374955_ERZ773359 | MGnify/ENA primary metagenome ERZ773359 (study PRJEB29098, sample SAMN04486028) | biogas fermenter metagenome | study: EMG produced TPA metagenomics assembly of the Biogas fermentation microbial communities from Germany - Plant 4 DNA1...
GCATTTTCTGTTGTTAATTTTCTTTTCTCTAATGTTTTCTCAAACATTTCTTTTACTATTCCTGGTAATTTCTCATGTATTACCTTTGTACCTTCTTCCGTAATTCCGCCTTTAGTAGCAACTCTGGTAATAACTTCTTCGAACGATAACTTATTTTCCAGCATTAATTTACTCGTTCCCATCATTGTATTTAGTAGCATGTTTGTTATCTGTTCTTCTGGTATTTTGGTATGTTCTTGCGCTACAACGACAATTTCATTGAATATTGCTGCAATGAATCCTGGCATACAGCTTACCAACTCTGCTCCCATTCCCATTTCATTTTCTGGAAGCTCTATTACTTTTCCAAATGTTCCCAATATTTTATTTAATACTATTTCATCTTCTTTGGTTACTTTACTATTATGGCATACTAATGTTTGTGATTCATTTACTTCTGCAGTAACACTTGGAATTACCTTCGATATTTTATTATTTTTACATACTGTTTCTATTTGTTCGAATAAAATACTTCCGTTTAATGAAATGATATGTTTGCTATTATCAAGCACATCTCTTATTTCCAGTAGAACGGTCTTTGTATCTGACGGTCTCACGCAGATGAAGATAATGTCTGAATTTTCTGCTGCTTCTTTGTTTGTTCTGCAAATATGCATATTCTTATACTTTTCTTTTAAAACTTGTATTTTTTCAAGTGTACGGTTTGCTACGAATAAATTGTCTTCTGGTATTATTTTAGAATTGATTATTTTTTCCAGAAGCATTTTTCCCATGCTTCCGCAGCCAATTATTGCTATTTTCTTTTCCATAATTTTCTCTTGTCCTTTTCTTCATTCAGCGCCTAAGGCGTCAAGCTAACATTGATTATACCTACTATTCATAACATCCGTCAATTTAGAAATGCAAGAGTGTTTTCGAATCTTTTGCGGTTTGGCTAACAACAAGCTTGTTGCGTTTAAAAACTGTCTGTTAAAGAACGTCTGTTTAAAAAGCCGTGCCTGGAAAATGTCCATTTAAAAACCATCCGTTTTTTCAAAACCTATTATTATTGGTTGCTGTTCCGGCGAGCCCTTATGTTCTTTGCAAGTGGTGTATATATTTATGTGCTACTTTCGGAGAGGTGGTTACGAAGCTCAGCGATCTATTTCCGTACCCGTTTGACTGCCGGAAATTTTTCGAGGGCTACGCAAGACGCTTAGTTGTATCACCTGGTAAATGTCTTTCTCGGAAAGCTGCTACTGGAAATGAGGGGATGAGCTCTCATTGATGCCTTAATTTTATTATCCACAGGATATATATCCCGGATTTTTCAGCGATGTGGTAATATATTAAATATAATAATTTGTGCTCAAAAGTGGTTTAAATGAAGTGATAAAATGCAGGATATCGGAAGTAGGAGAGCTACTATATATAAGGAGGAAAATTTATGAACGTGAAATCTAAAGAAGCCATCGCTGCGGTTACCGAAGATGGTCGTTTGGTGGATATAGGGGAAGAGGAGAAAGTAAAAAATTACCTCTCTTTTGCCGATGAAGCAGGTAGAGAAATTTACTGGCATAGTACTTCCCATATCATGGCTCAGGCGGTAAAGAGATTGTTTCCCGAAGCCAAGCTGGCCATTGGTCCAGCTATTGAGGAAGGTTTTTACTACGATTTTGATATTCCTCGTCCTTTGACCGACGAAGACTTAGAAGAGATAGAAAAAGAAATGAGAAAAATTATCCAGGAAGACCTTCCTTTTCGGCGAAAAGAAGTTTCTAAGGAGGAAGCGCAAAAAATATTTGCCGAAAGAGGAGAAACTTATAAAGTAGAAATTTTAGAAGAGATAGAAGAGAGCAAAGTAACCCTTTATGAACAGGGAGAATTCTTAGACCTCTGCCGGGGGCCTCATGTACCTTCTACTGGCTACATAAAAGCTTTTAAGCTTTTAAGCGTTTCGGGAGCCTACTGGCGGGGAAGAGAGGATAACCCCATGCTTCAGCGGATATATGGAATTTCTTTTGATTCGGAGGAGAAATTGCAAGAGTTCTTGAAGCGGAGAGAAGAAGCTAAAAGAAGAGACCATCGTCGCTTGGGAAGAGAGCTGGATTTATTCAGTCTGCACGAAGAAGGTCCTGGTTTTCCCTTTTTTCACCCTCGGGGGATGGTGGTTATCAATGCTCTTTTAGACTTATGGCGCAGGGAACACTTAAAGCGGGGTTATCAGGAAGTAAAAACTCCTATGATTTTAGAACGGGCTCTCTGGGAACAATCCGGCCATTGGGAACACTACCGGGATAATATGTATTTTACTAAAATCGATGACCGGGATTTTGCTATAAAACCCATGAATTGTCCCGAGGGGATTTTAATTTTTAAAAGCCAGTTGCATAGCTATCGAGAGCTACCCTTACGGTGGGCAGAGTTAGGGTTGGTTCATCGTCATGAGCTTTCCGGAGTTTTGCACGGGTTAATGAGAGTACGGTGTTTCACTCAAGACGATGCCCATATCTTTATGGAGCCTCACCAGGTAAAACAGGAAATTATAGGGGTAATTGAGTTAGCTGATTATTTTTACCGCCTGTTTGATTTTACTTATGAAGTAGAGTTGAGCACTCGTCCTGAGAACTCCATGGGGTCTGATGAGATGTGGGATCTGGCTACCCGGTCGTTAGAAGAAGCGCTAAGAGAGTTAGAAGTTGACTATCGAGTTAACCCGGGAGAAGGAGCTTTTTACGGGCCAAAGATTGATTTTCATCTCCGTGATTGTCTGGGAAGAAGATGGCAGTGTGGAACTATTCAGCTGGATTTTGCTATGCCTGAAAAATTTGACCTTTACTACATTGGAGAAGATGGAAACCGCCACCGACCGGTGATGCTCCACCGAACAGTTTTAGGAAGTATCGAAAGATTCTTAGGTATTTTAATTGAGCAATTTGCCGGAGCTTTCCCCCTGTGGTTAGCACCAGTGCAGGTGGTAATTTTGCCTATCGCCGAAAGACATATCGATTATGCCCGGGAAATAAAAGACGTTATTTTTAGCGAAGAAATACGAGTGGAGATTAATGACGAAAATGCCACTCTGGGGGCTAAAATCAGAAAAGCAGAAGTGGAAAAAGTTCCTTACCTTGCTATCATTGGAGACCGGGAGATGGAGAACCGGACACTGAGTATCCGGAAACGTAAAAAAGGGGACATAGGCTCTTTCACCCTGGATGAATTATTGAAGAATCTAAAGCGGGAGATAGAAGAAAAGGTGGTTGATTAGTGAAGGGAGAAACTTCTCATCGCCTTTTTTGGAATGGAGGGGTAAAAAGAGAAAAAAAGCGGGATAAAAACTGGGAAAAAAGGATTCACACGGATCTCGTATGGTTAGAAATAGAGCCTTTTTTACAACCAGGATTGAAGGTTCTGGATGCCGGAGGAGGCTATGGACGCTACTCTATTCCTTTAGCAGAAAGAGGATGCCAGGTTACTCATCTTGACCTTTCTCCCCGGATGATAGAAGAAGCTAAAAAATTAGCAGGGGACAGGGGTGTTTCTTCCATCGAGTTTCAGGTAGGGAAGGTGCAAGATCTGTCCTCTTTTTCTGACCGTTATTTTGATCTTACTATTTCTCTGGATGCCCCTGTTTCCTATGCTTATCCGGAGCAAAAAAGGGCTCTCGAGGAGCTGGGGAGAGTAACTAAAGATAAGCTAATCGTTTCGGTAGTAAATCGGTGGGGACAGGTTCCAGTAGCAGTGGAGACGGAATTGCGATTCAGAAATAGCTTGGAGATTTCTCGTCGTTTTTTTAGAGAAGGTAACTGGGATCATCCTTCTTTCTGGGAAAACTTAGAGGAGAAAATTCCTCTCCTTTATCGCTATATTTTTCCCCCTCTGCATGCTTTTACCCCTTCTGAAATTTTAGATGATTTAATAGAGGAGGGGTTTAGACCTTTGCGGGTGGTGGCTTCGGGAACTCTGGCTCGACTCCTGCCTCCTCGTACTTTAAAGAAAATAGTGAATAATCCCTCTCTGTATAAGGAGTTTTTAGAATTCTCTCGAGAGTATGATGCTCTGTTTGAAGTATTGGGAGTGGGAGCAAAAGTAGCTTCAGGACTTTTAGTGGTAGGAGAAAGAAGAAATAGCAATGAAGAAATGGTTTAAAACTATAATAACTATAAAAGAAGAAGAAAAGGAAAAACTCCTGCTTCAGTTACAAGAACAAAATATATTAGGGGTATGGGAGTCAGGGTCTGATGAGATGATAGTTTACTCGGAAAACTCCATTGTCCTTCCCCCGGGAGTGAAAGGTAGAGAAGAAGAGGAGGGAGAAGGGGAATGGGCTTATAAATGGCGAGAGAGTTTTAAGCCCATCCGGGTGGGAGAAAGAATAGTGGTGAGGCCCCCCTGGGAAGACCCGCAAGGCGCGGCTGTGGAGCTTGTGATTTACCCTGCTTATGCTTTCGGCACCGGTCAACATCCCACCACTTACTGGTGTTTATATATGATAGATAAATACTTTCAAAGAGGACAGAGTTTTCTGGATGTGGGAAGTGGCTCGGGTATTCTTTCCATTTTAGCGGCAAAGCTTGAGGGGGGAAGAATTGTAGCTTTAGATATCGACCCCCATGCCGGAGAAGAGCTGAGGCGTAATTTATCTTTAAACGATATGGATTTTTCTCGAGTAAATTTTAAAGAGGAGGAAATAGAAGAAATAAAAGAAAACTTTGATTTTATAGTGTGTAATATCGGGACTAATTTTCATCTTCTCCATTTGGAAACTATGAACAACTTGCTTAACGAAGAAGGCATTCTGGTTCTCTCAGGAGGAGAAGAGAAAGATTTTTCTCTTCTTCAAGAAAAAGCTAAAATGCTGAGTTTGAAAGAAAAAGAAATCAAGGTAGATTCCTCCTGGGTTACAGTTGCTTATAAGAAATCGGAAAATGTATTATAATATGAAAGGAGGTGAATGGATTTTTGCGAGTGGCTTTTATTCACAGTAGCAAAGATAAACGTGTAGCCAATCTGGCCCGTTATATGGTTGGTATCTTTGAAAAAGAGGGTTGGACGGTAAAAGTTATTGAAGCAGAAGATACCACCTCTCCGGTTAGTTTGCGCCCTTTTGATTTGATATTTGTTGGTTCTCAAGTTTTGAGCTTGTGGGGAGGCAAAATATCTCAGGAGGTAGTAAACTTTTTGCAAGGAGCAAGTGGAATGGAAGGTAAAAGGGCGGTAGCTTATGTTCGTCCTAACCTGTTCGGAACAGATAAGGCTTTAAAGAAATTAATGTCTAAAATGGAATCACAGGGAGCTTTTGTGGTGGATTTTGAGGCACTAAAAGGCGAGAAAGAAGCAGAAGACCTGGTCAAAAGACACCTGAAGTGATAGGGAGGTGAAGACTATGGAGGAAAAGGAAAGAGCCCGAGAGGTGTTTGAAGAGGTATTTTTTAAGCCCATGGAAAAAGTTTTAAGCCCTTTCCTCAATGAGGAAGCTCGCAAGCATTTTTCTCAAGCAAGAGTAGAAGTGCTGAAAGCTATGCGTGCTTTTATAGATGCAGAAATAGAGCGGGCAGATAAAGCAGAGAAGAAAACTTCAGAACCTTAAAAGATAAACATTGGTAGTTTAATTGACAGATAAGAAGAAAAAACTTATAATTCCTCAGTGGCTTTGGGCTAGAGGAAGTTGATTTTTCCTAAAAGTGTAATGTAGAAGGATGGGTGAAACGGTTGGGCAAATGGTTTCGTTCGCTGAAACAGTATTTTCGTGATGCTTGGAATGAATTACGTAAAGTAACCTGGCCTAGCAAGAAAGAGCTCTGGAATAATACTTTGACTGTGTTGGTAGTTATTGTGCTGGCGGGAGCGTTTTTAGGGGCAGTAGATTTATTGCTCACTTTTTTAGTGAATCTTTATTTAAGGTGATGTAGTAGTGAATGAAATAGAAATGTCAAAACAGTGGTATGTGGTTCATACCTTAGCGGGTAGCGAACACAAAGTAAAAGCTAATCTGGAACGGAGAATTACTTCTATGGGCATGCAGGACCAGATTTTTCGGGTAGTCGTTCCCATGGAAGAAGCAATAGAGGTGAAGAGGGGAAAGAAGAGGTTTACCAAGAAAAAGGTTTTCCCGGGGTATGTTATGGTGGAGATGATAATGAACGATCGTTCCTGGTATGTGGTGCGCAATACTCCGGGAGTCACTGGTTTTGTAGGGTCAGGTATGAAGCCTGAACCTTTAAATGAGGAAGAGGTTAGCGTAATTTTGCGTCAGACCGGGGTAGAAAAAGGAGTTCCCCGGCTGGATGTAGAAAAGGGAGAGATGGTGAAAGTAATTGCCGGTCCCTTTTTGAACTATACCGGGACTGTGGAAAGCGTAGACCAGGAAAAAGGCAAGATGACCGTACTTCTTTCCATTTTTGGTCGAGAGACGCCAGTAGAACTGGATTTTTCTGATGTTGAGAAACTGTAAAGAGGTGGCAGAGAAAGAATGGCAAAAAAAATAATAGCAGTAGTAAAATTGCAAATCCCGGGAGGAATGGCTACCCCTGCTCCTCCAGTGGGTCCGGCGTTAGGTCAGCATGGAGTTAACATAATGGAGTTCTGTAAGGCTTTCAACGCTGCTACGGAAAAAGACCGAGGGGTATTAATTCCGGTAGAGATTACTATATACGGAGATCGCTCTTTTACTTTTATATGCAAAACCCCCCCTGCTTCTTTTTTGATTAAGCAGGCTGTGGGGGTGGAAAAAGGTTCGGGAGAACCTAATCGGGTAAAAGTGGGTAAAATTCCTCGCTCTAAGATTCGGGAAATTGCCGAGAAAAAGATGCCCGATCTTAACGCCAGTGACTTAGAAGGAGCAGTTAAGATCATAGAGGGGACAGCCAGAAGTATGGGAGTAGAAGTCATAGAAGGGTAATGAGGAGGAATGGATAATGGCAGATAGAGGTAAGAGATATTTGACAGCAAAAAATAATATAGAAGCAGGTAAGTTGTATGACCCGGAGACGGCTATTCGCCTCGTGAAAGAGACTGCTAATGCCCGTTTTGATGAAACAATAGAAGTGGCTATAAATCTGGGAATTGACCCTAAGCAATCTGACCAGCAGGTTAGAGGCGCGGTTTCCCTTCCTCATGGGGTGGGCAAAAAAGTACGCGTTTTAGTTTTCGCTCAAGGGGAAAAAGCTCGGGAAGCACAGGAAGCAGGAGCTGATTATGTAGGGGGAGAAGAGCTGGCAGATAAAATTCAGAGCGGCTGGTTAGAATTTGATGCCGCAGTGGCCACTCCGGACATGATGAGGGTAGTGGGAAAGCTGGGTAAAGTTTTAGGGCCGCGGGGTCTGATGCCTAACGCCAAAACGGGAACGGTAACTTTTGATGTAGCTGAAGCGGTAAAAGAAATAAAGGCGGGACGAATAGAGATTCGCAATGATCGTTATGGTAACGTCCATGCTCCTATAGGAAAGGCATCTTTTCCGGTGGAACATTTGCTGGATAATTTTTGCGCTTTGCTGGATGCCGTGGTACGGTTAAAGCCGCCTGCTTCTCGAGGGCGCTATATCAAGAAGATAGTTATTTCCTCGACTATGGGGCCAGGTATCCCGGTAGACCCCAAATTAGCGTTAGAGAGTTTAGAGAAGAGGGTAGCATAATATAATAAGACATTTAAATACAGGCCTGAGAACCGGGGGCATTTAGCTTAAATATCCTGGGGAGGCAAGAGTAGGAATCTTTTCTCTGGCGAGCATGGTAAGGCTCGCGAGAGAAGTGAAGGTTGGAAATTGACCAAAAAAGACTCTTCCCCCGGAAGGGTCTTTTTTTATGGGAAGGAGGTAGGTAATTCTTGCAAAAAGTAGATAAAGAAAAAATCTGGCAGGAAGTATATGAGAAACTACAAAAGAGCGAGGCAGTGTTTGTAGTTAATTACCAGGGAATTAAAGTGGAGAGTATGAACGAGTTACGTCGAAGCTTGAAGAATGCCCAGGGAGAGATAAAAGTAGTTAAGAATACTCTGGCTCGCATTGCTCTCGATAAGGCGGGCATTCCCTATGATGATGAACTCATGAGAGGGCAAAACGCCTTTGCTTTTTCTTATCTGGATGCGGTACAAATAGCGAAGTTATTGGCCGATGCTGGTAAAAAACTGCCTCAGCTGGAAGTCAAAGGGGGTTGGCTGAATCGTAACCCTTTAAAGCCCGAAGAAATTAAGCGCCTGGCTCAACTTCCTTCTCGGGAGCAATTAATTGCTCAGGTAGTAGGAGGAATGAAAGCCCCTATTACGGGTTTGGTGGGAGTTTTGCAAGGATTATTGCGAAGCTTAGTGGGAGTTTTGCAAGCTATTGAAGAGAAAAAGAATGCTCAGAAGGAGGATTAATCATGACTAAAGAAGAAATTATTGAATCTATTGAAAAAATGACTGTTCTGGAGCTGGCTGAATTGGTAAAAGCTCTGGAAGAGAAATTCGGAGTTTCGGCGGCTATGCCTGTAGCTCAGATGGCTGCAGCAGGAACGCAGGGAGCTGCTGCTCCTGAAGTGGAAGAAAAAACTGAGTTTGATGTGGTGCTGAAAGGGGTAGGAGACCAGAAGCTTCAAGTTATCAAAGAAGTACGGGCTATCACTGGTTTAGGATTGAAAGAAGCCAAAGAGCTGGTGGATAACGCTCCTCGTCCGGTTAAAGAAGGGATTAGCAAAGAAGAAGCAGAAGAAATTAGGGCTAAATTAGAAGCAGTAGGTGCAGAAATAGAAGTTAAATAAAAAGAGGGGCTGTAAAGCCCCTCTTTTTAAATCTGCTTTGGATAAAAAATATCTCTCCCATCCTTATTTTTTATTAATTCTGGTTTCTCTCATCTGGGGATTTAATTTCAGCGTGGTTAAAATGGGGATTATGGCCATTGGTCCCCTGGCTTTTTCTTTCTTGCGCTTTATACTCAGTGCTTTGCTTATGTTTTTTGTTCTGTATATCACCGAGAAGAATCCCTGGGTAGAGGTAAAAGACCTTCCTTATTTTTTATTTCTGGGTCTTTTAGGATTCGGGATTTATCAGCCTCTGTGGAGCTACGGGCTTAAGCTTAGCCTGGCTTCCCATTCTGCTCTTATTTTGTCTCTTTCTCCGGTGGTGGTATCTTTAGTAGCTTTTTTGCGGAAAGAAGAGTTGGTAGGAGGAATAAATTTATTAGGGGTAATTGTAGGCTTTGGGGGAGTGATGTTTTTAGTGAGCCAGGGAGGGAGTGGAGATTATTCTTCTGAATCTGTTTTATATGGAGACTTATTGACTTTGGGGGCTGCCATCTCTTGGGGGCTTTATTCTTATTTTGGCAAGAATATGGTGAAAAAATATTCTCCTCTTAAAACTTCTACTTGGAGTATCCTCTGGGGATTGATGTTTATGTTTCCGATATGTATAGGGGAAACTCTTCAGATAAGAGCGGAAGACTTTAGTTTTTCTCTCTTACTATCTCTTTCTTACTCTGTAGTTCTTTCTTCTTTAGTAGCTTATATTATCTGGATGCAGTGTGTGAGGGAAATTGGAGCGACACGCACTGTTTCTTCTCAATATATTACCCAGGTAGTCGGTGTAATTGCTGCCTGGATGATTTTTGGCGAACCCTTAGGGTGGCAGGTCTTTTTAGGGATGGCTTTCATCAGTTTGGGCCTCTGGTTGGTTAACAGAAAACCTCAGGTAGAGGAACTGACGCCATAAACTATCCGATAAAAGAGATAACCGGCATATTCGTGGATTATCTCTATCCAGGCGGAAAAAGCTTCTCCACTGGGTAGAAAATCCATCCAGGAAAAAGTACTGAAGTTGTAAACAGGATTAGAGCTCACCGGGACAATGTGAGCTTCGGGATAGAGATGGTGGAAAGAAAAGCAAGCTCTTTTTAGGTGGACTTCTGAGGTTACCAGGTAAAAATTTTGCCAGCCTTTTTCTCGCAATATTTCTGTAGTGTAGAGGGCATTTTCCCAGGTAGTGCGAGATGCGGGTTCAAGGTATATGTATTCTTCTTTTACTTTCCAGCTCAGGAGTAGCTCTTTCATAATTTCAGCTTCAGAAGTTTTGCCTCCTTTTTCTATTTTTCCTCCACTTAAAATTAGAGGTATTTGTTCTTTTTCCCACAGGAGAAAGGCCTGATAGGTGCGAAGAAAAGAAGAAACTTGTCCTCCTCCCAATACTACTATAGCTTGAGGAGTAGCGGTTGCATCTCTGGACGGAGCTTCCCGGGGTAGAAGGTAAAGGCCCCCGCCGATAGAGAAAAAATAAGTCAATAGCGCCAGAAATAAAAACGACCAGGTAGCTTTTTTCTTTATTAAGCTCCGCAGGAATAAGCAGAGAGGCACAGTGACTAATATTCCCGGTAAAGTAAAGAAAGCTCCTAAAAACTTTTGCAAAAAGAACATAATTTTTATTTTGTTTCTCCTTAGTTTATGATATATTAGCGAAAGTTTACTATATCAGGGAGGAAATATGAAGAAGCTAATCTTGCCCTTTTTAATTTTAATTCTTTTTCTTCAGCTCTCCCCTGCTTTTTCTAAATCTTATTTTCATCCCTCCATCAATCAAAGTTTTGTTTTAAAGGAGAATGGAGATGTAGAGGTAGAAGAGGAGCGCTACTTTTCCTTTTCGGGTAGTTTTTCTTGGGCTCAGCTTACCATATACCTCCGGGGAGTGGAGGATATCGATTTTTCGGGAGTGTGGAGTATAGAAACTGGAGAGCCACTTTCTTTCCAGGTAGAAGAGGGAGCAAATAATAAATCTCTCAAGTGGTTTTACCAGGCAGAAAATGAAACCAGAGGTTTTAAAATAAAATACATCTTGCGCCAGGCAGTGAAACGCTACCAGGATGTGGCAGAATTTTACTGGAAAGTTTTAGAAGATGAGCATGCAGAGGTGAAGAATTTACAGACCTCTTTTTTCCTTCCTCAGGCCAGTCCCGAGCTTTTAAAGCTTTTCGTTCACACAAAGGCAGAGCCAGGGGAAATAGTCTTTTCTCCTGATTACAAGAGAGTCGATTTTTATCTCTCTTCTATTCCTTCTGATGCTTTTGTGGAAGCTCGCCTGCTCCTTGAACCGCACATTTTTCCTCTTCTTCCTCTTCTGGCTGAAAATAGATATGAAAAAATTCTTCAAGAAGAAGAGAAACTCATCAGCCAGGGACCGCAGGTTTCCGGATTGACAGTGTTTCTCTCTTTTCTTTTAGTTTTGGGAGGTATTTTTTATTTCCTTCTTTTCTTTTATTACTATTTTCGCTACGGTAAAGAACCCCAAGTGGACTATGAAAGAGAATATGAACAGGAGCCTCCCCGGGATATTTCTCCTTCTCTTCTCGGAAGCATATTAAATCAGCAGGGAGCTTCTCCCTCGATAATGAGTAGAGCTTTTTTAGCTACCATTTTAGACCTGGCTCGTCGGGGATATCTGGAAGTAGAAGAAAAAGAGGAAAAGAAGCTTATAGGCAAAAAAGATTATTTGAATTTTACTTTTACCGGGAAAGGAGCATCTAAAGAGAAGGATGATGCTCTGTTACCTTTAGAGCAAGAAGTTTTAGACCTTCTGCACCGTATTTCTAAAGACGGGAAGAATGTTTCTACTTTGGATATTGAAGAGTGGGGTAAGGAATTCAGGGGGGATAAAAGTAACTTTTTATATTTTATAGAAAAATGGGGAGAAGAAGCAAGAAGCTTTTGGGAGGAACACTTTTTCCCTCTTTTAGACCCAATCTCAGAGGTTAAGAAGACTCAGTTTTTTGTTCTGGGGATGATTTATAGTGGGATAGCGATATTTTATGTCTTTTTTGCCTTAACCTCGGGAAATAGCTTTTGGGGAACTTTTTTGGTTATACCTTTTATTCCTCTGACTTTATTCTTAGCTTTTTTATCTCAAAAATCTCTTAGCCGGTGGAGTAGAGAAGGAGCACTGGAATTTAAGCGCTGGCAGGCTTTCCGGAGGTTTATTTCTGATTTTTCTCTGATGAGGGAAGCTCCTTCTATTTTACTTCATATCTGGGACCGGTACCTCGTTTATGCCGTAGTACTGGGAGTGGCAGAGGAACTTTTGAAAAATCTAAAGCTTTACGCGCAAGAAAGAGGAGAGACTTTAGTAGTTCCTGCCTGGTATCATTCAGGAGATGCGGCTTTTACTTTAGCTTCTCTCGATGGGTTAGCCCGATTAAATAATTTTTCTAACCGGATGGAAAATTTAGTTCACTTACGCCAGGCGGTTTCTACTTCTACCTCCATGGGAGGAGGGTTTTCTCATGGTGGAGGTGGTGGAGGGGGAGGAGGAAGTTCCAAAGCAGGTTGAAAGGAGGAATATAGATGGTCTGGATTATTTTACTGGTAGTGGCGATTCTGGTAATTTATCTTATTGTTCTTTATAATCGTTTGGTAGTTTACAAAAACCGGGTGGATAACAGCTGGTCTCAGGTAGAGGTACAGTTACGCCGTCGCTATGACCTTATCCCTAACCTGGTAGAAACAGTTAAAGGTTATGCTTCTCATGAGAAAGAAGTGTTAGAAAATGTAACTCGAGCTCGACAGATGGCTATGGGAGCTCAGACTCCACAGGAGCGAGGAGAAGCGGAGGAAGGTATAACTCGAGCTTTAAGGCAATTGTTTGCTGTGGTAGAAGCCTATCCTGCTTTACGAGCCAATGAGAATTTTCAGAGCCTGCAGAAAGAACTTTCTGAGACCGAAGATAAAATTGCTTATGCTCGCCAATTCTATAACGATACGGTTTATAAGTATAATACTATGATAGAAAAATTCCCTGCTAATGTCTTTGCTCGAAGTTTGGGATTTTCCCGCCGAGAATATTTTGAAGCGGGAGAGGGCAGAGGTCCAGTGCAGGTTAACTTCAGGGAGGAAGGAAAATGAGTCAAGTAGTAGTACTGGCCCGTTCTTTTTCTCGGGGTTCAAATGAACCTCGAGAACTATTGAGTCAAGCTGGTTTAGAGGTAATATTTAAGAAAAACCCTGAACCAGAAAAAGAGGAAAAAGTAGCAGAACTTATCGGAGATGCAGAGGCAGTGATTGTAGGGGTAGACCGGATAGGAGAGGTAGTTTTTTCCCGCTGTTCCAACCTACGGGTGGTTTCTAAGCACGGTGTGGGGGTGGACAATATCGATTTAGAAGCAGCCAAAAGACACGGGGTAGTGGTGGCTAATGCTCCCGGCACTAACTCCCAATCAGTGGCAGATATGGCTTTTCTTTTAATCCTGGCTTGTGCCAGAGGGCTTCCTATTCTTTTAGAACAGGTAAAAAATAAAGTCTGGAGTTCCCCTTTTCTGGGAGTGGAGTTAGAGGATAAAGTTTTAGGCATAGTAGGTTTGGGACGTATTGGCAAAGAAGTAGGAAAAAGAGGTCAGGGGTTTGGAATGAAGGTGATTTATTATGACCCGGTGGTGGAAGATAAAGAATTTACTTCGGTTTCTCTCGAAGATTTATTTAAAAGCGCAGATTTTGTCAGTCTTCACGCTCCCTTAACGAAGGATACAGAAAAAATGGTAGGAGAGAAGCTGCTATCCTTGATGAAAGAAGAAGCTTTTCTTATAAATACTGCTCGAGGAGAATTAGTGGATGAGGAAGCACTTTACCGATTTTTGCAAGAGAAAAGAATCAAAGGTGCAGCTTTGGATGTTTTGACTTTTGAGCCTCCTTTTGAGAGTCCTCTTCTATCTCTTCCTAATGTTATTGTTACTCCTCATGTTTCTGCTCACACTAAAGAAGCCAATATAAAAATGGGAAGAATTGCGGCTTTAAATGTAATCCGCGTTTTACAGGGAGAAGAGCCTCTATATCGAGTGGTATGAGGAGAAATCGGCGCAATTCTATCTCTTCCAAAAATAGGTGGCTATATTATTTAATAATTATCCTTTTTCTCTTTTTCTATTTTCAAAGTGAAGAAAAAGGTGCGTATCTTGTAGCAAGAATTATAGATGGAGATACTATAGAGCTATCTAATGGAGAAAAAGTGCGCTATATTGGAATAGACACCCCCGAGCTTCATCATCCTCAAAAAGAGGTAGAATACTATGCTCGGGAAGCTTATGAGGCTAATCGTCGGCTGGTAGAAGGAAAAAGAGTACGGCTGGAATTGGATGTGGAAGAGCGGGACCGTTATGGGAGAATTTTAGCCTATGTTTATGTGGATGATTTAATGGTTAATGAATGGCTGGTGGCCAACGGTTATGCCCGTGTGGCCACCTTTCCTCCTAATGTAAAGTATGCTGAGCGCTTTTTACAACTGGAAAGAGAAGCGCGCCAGGCGAAAATTGGTTTGTGGGCCGATTAGCTATTCTGGGCTGCTTCCTGGAACTTTCTGGCCAGTTCTTTTAGCTCTCCCCATTTTTTCTCCCGGAGAAACTCGTTCTTAACCAACGCTCCTCCCACTCCCACACAACTGGCTCCTGCTTTTAAGAAAGAAGAGAGATTATCCAGATTGACTCCTCCGGTGGGACAAAGCTTGATCTGGGGGAAGGGCCCTTTTAAATCTTTAATATAGCCTGGGCCTAAGCTTCCAGCAGGAAATACTTTAACCACATCTGCACCTTTTTCCCAGGCTCCAAGAATTTCAGTGGGAGTTAAGGCTCCTGGAATTATGGGAACATCGTAGCGATGAGCCATTTCAATCACGGAAAAGTTGAGAGAAGGAGTAACTAAAAATCGAGCTCCACTTAAAATGCACAATCGCGCCGTTTCTGAGTCGAGAACTGTTCCGGCGCCAAGGAGCACTCCTTCCACTTTATTACTTACTTCTTCTAAGATATTTAGTGCTCCGGGGGTGGTCATCGTAACCTCGATGCAGTTTATTCCTCCCTCTCGGAGCGCTGTTACGGCTTCAGTAAGTGATTGTGCTTCCTGAGCTCTGATGATGGCAATGATTTTACTTTTTTCCAGAAATTGATTAACTTCCTGACGGCTTTTAAGTTGCATCCTCATCTACCTCCTAAATTGGCTTTCGTCAATATTTTACCAGTAAAATCTATACTGTGCTTAGGTTAAATCCTTTTTTCTTGTGAAAGTGAATGGATTTTCCATAAAATTTATATTGAGACGCAAAATCCATGGTAATATCTCTCCCTCCTCATTTTCTCTGTGGCACCATTGCTCATAGTCCCCGGTATCAATTGCAAGTGCTGATGAAGGTTTTTTTCTCAGTGGTTTTTGCCTTTTATATCTTTAATTTTCTGGATATTGATAAAAAGGGAGAAATAGCCCTTTTTTAGACATAGCCTCGCTTTTTGCACTCAGCCAGGAAAGTCTGGTAGCGCTCCTCATAGAGAGAAGAAAGAAAAGGATGAGGAGCTTCTTCTCCTGAGAGATGGACCATTTCTTGCACCGCCTGTGATATTTTCCCCCAGAAAGGGGAAGCTGATAGAACGCAAGAGCCAAAAGCTGATTCGGTAGTTTGAGCCAGGAAAACAGGACGATTTAAAATGCTGGCCCGGATTTTTCGCCAGATAGGGCTACGAGAGCCGCCTCCTGAAGCAAACACTCGAGTTATGGTATCTGCTCCTAAACTTTCTAAAAGCTCCAGGCTCAGTCGCTCTATATATCCCACTCCCTCTAAACAGGCAGCATAAAATTCTTCCCTGCTTTTTTCTTCACCCACCTGGAAAAAAGAAGCTTCCCCTGAGGAAAAAGGCAGACGCTCTCCTCTCCGGGTGAGAGGATAAACCAGAAGAGAGGTGGGAAGGTTCTCCAGAGTTATTTTTTCATCCCATTCACGATAATCTTCTCCTGGAAAATATACCTCCAGACATTCTCCTCCGGTGTTACTCGCTCCTCCTGGTAACCAATAACCTTCAGGGTGGCGATGGCAGTAAATCCGCCCCTCCGGGTCTTTGATTAATTGATAACTGATACTCCGGACCACGAGAGTAGTTCCTAAAGCACAGGATACGTCCCCCGGACGGGTAGCACCGGAAGCTAAAAAAGATGCTGTGCCATCGGTGCATCCTGCCACCACCTTACAGTGGGGGGACAAACCCAGTTTTTGAGCTATCTCGGGTCTGACATTACCTACTACTTCCCCGGGATTGACCACCCGAGGAAGTTTGTAGACAGGAATACCCAGCCGGCTTTCGATAAAAGAAGGCCATTTAAAATCGATAAGGTCATATCCCATCTTCAAGGAGTTAGAGGTATCTGACACCCCCCACTCTCCAGTCAATTTTCCCACTATAAAATCAGCAGCATGGAGGAAAAAATGAGCTCTATCAAACAATTCCGGGTTATTTCTCTTCCACCACAATACTTTAGCTAAGGCAAAAGAAGCTCCAAACTGGTAACCTGACCGCTCGGTAAATGAGGTAGCTTCACGGTTTATAATTTCTGCTTCCTCTTTAGCTCTTCCATCATTATACATAATAGCCCGACTGAGAGTTCGTCCTTCTCGGTTGAGAGCCAAGACGGTGCCAGAAGTAGAATCGCAGGATAAAGCCTGAATGGAATTCGGATCTTTTCCTTTTTTCCTGAGGTCGCGGAGAGTTCCCTGCAAAGCTCGAAGAGTTACTTCCCACCATTCCTCCGGTTCTTGCTCAAAACGTTCTCCTTCCCGGTAAATATGAGAAATTTTTTCTTTGCCTTCTGCCACTATCTCTCCCTGAGGAGTAGAAACCAGGCATCTAACCCCTTGAGTTCCTAAATCAATTCCCAAAAACAATGGTTCTTGTTTTCTCATTTTACTAATTTTCCTTTCTTTTGCCTTGATGATTCTATTATAATTTATTTAAAGAGAAATCTAATCATTCAAGTATGCAAAAGGAGAAAAAACTATGGGAAAACTTTCTTTTCATACCGCCCTGGTTACAGGAGGAAGCCGGGGTATCGGTCGGGCCATTGCTTTATCTTTGGCTCGGGCTGGTGCCCGCGTAGCGGTGAATTATCTTCAGAATGAGGAAGCCGCTCAAGAGATGGTAGAAGAGATAGAGAGTTCAGGGTCTATGGCTATAAAAGTAAAGGGAGATGTATCTCAAAAGAAAGAAGTTGAGAAGATGATAGAGCAAGTTCAACAAAAATTGGGAATTATTGATATACTGGTAAATAATGCCGGGATAGGTGACCCTTACTATTCTTCGGCTCTTTCGATAGAAGAAGAAACCTGGGATAAAATTCTGGCAGTAAATTTACGGGGCACTTTCTTAGTTTCCCAGGCTGTTTTACCTGATATGATAAATAAAAAATGGGGGAGAATTATCAATATATCTTCTACTTCGGGAATAACCGGAGGTACTTCAGGAGCTCATTATGCGGCTGCTAAAGGAGGAATTATAGCTTTAAGTAAAGCATTATCTCAAGAATTTGCTCCCTATGGAATAACTGTAAATGTTGTCGCTCCCAGTAAAATCGATACTGATCTTTTGCGTTCAGTAACACCTCCCGGCAAAGAAAAGGAAGTAATAAAGAAAATACCCGTTGGCCGCTTAGGCACCCCTCAGGATGTAGCTGAAGCAGTGCTTTTCTTCTCCCGGGAAGAAGCAAGTTTTATCACCGGGCAAGTTCTGGTGGTATCGGGAGGATACTGAACCACTTTCGCAGGTGGGCTTGAAAAGAAGTGCTACTAGAAAAATAGGGATAAAATCCCATTCTTTTCTTTCTCTTATGATGGGGGGAGCGCTCTGCTTTCTCAACAGGTGTGTCTAAAGCCTCTTGGGGGTTGACAACACCCTGTAGTGTGGTTATACTCCTCGGTAAGATGGTAAGACCAGGTGAGCTATGAAACCAATTAATAGAGTAAAATTAACTGAAAGCATAATGGAAGCTATAGTAGAATATGCCTCTTCTAACGATCTAAAAGTAGGGGACAGACTTCCATCGGAAAGGGAGCTATCCAGTGCTCTTAAGGTAAGCCGCCCTCTGTTGAGAGAAGCGTTAAGGAAGATGGAGAGTCTGAACCTGATTGAGGTGTTGCCGGGAAAGGGGACATTTATTAAAGTTCCCCTGAAGGACAATATGTCTTATTTAGTTCTTCATATAGATGAGGAAAAAGATAAAGTTTTAGAGGTTCTAAAAATCAGAAGAGCCTTAGAAAAGCTGGCTCTCGAGGAAGCCATTAAGAATATTACCGATGATGAAATAAAAGAGCTGGAAAGAAGAGTAAATCTCCTTGAAGAAAAGCAGAGAAGGGGAGATGACAGCAGGGAGGAGAATTGGGCTTTTCATAGCCTGATTTATCGTTTGGCGGGTAATAAACTCTTGTTTGACATTTTGGACGGGTTAAAGGAATTTCACCTTTTCTGGGAAGATCCTCTGGAATGTCCTTCTTTTGCAGAAAAGACTTATTTTTTCCATAGAGAACTTTTTAAATGTATAGAAGAGAGAGACCTCAAAAGAGCGCATGCTGTGACGGATAAATTGTTAGATATGCTCGAAGGTGAAATAAAAAAGAGTTATTAGCATCTTTCTGAAGTAATATTGGGAAAGAATACAATTTAATGCTAAGGAGGAATGTTTATGTCCAATACCTTTGTAGTTGATACGAGCAAAAGTAAATATGTCAGGTTGAAGCCTGTCTCTATAAGTTCAGTGAAGCTTACAGATAGCTTCTGGGCAAATAGAATAAAGCTTATGGGCGAGGTCACTTTACCTCTTCAATATCAGATTATGGAAGAAACCGGGAGGATGGATAATTTCAGGATTGCTGCGGGAAAGATTCCTGGAGAATTTTCTGGTTTTTTCTTTAATGATACTGATGTCTACAAATGGATAGAGGCGGTATCATATTTTCTGGCTATTAACAAAGATGAGAAACTGGATAAACTCGTAGATAGCGTTATAGAAGAGATAAGAGATGCTCAAGATACAGATGGTTATTTAGATACTTATTTTACTTTTTCCAGAAAGCAAGACCGCTGGACTAACTTGAAAGATATGCATGAATTGTACTGTGCCGGGCATCTCTTCCAGGCGGCCATTGCTCACTACAGGGTTACAGGGAAGACAAACTTTTTAGATATAGCGATAAGATTTGCAGACCACATAACCGAAGTATTTGGCCCGGGGAAGAGAGAGGGAGTTCCCGGACATCCGCAAATAGAGATGGCTCTTGTAGAACTTTACAGGGAAACCAATGACCGGAAATATCTGGATCTGGCTAAATTCTTTGTAGATGAGAGAGGAAAAGGCATCATTGGCGGGGGTACTTATCACATAGACCATAAACCATTTAGAGAGCTGGATGAGATTGTCGGTCATGCAGTGAGGTCTCTATACCTGAATAGCGGCGCTACAGATTTATATATGGAGATAGGGGACAAAACTTTATGGAGTGCTTTGGAGAGATTATGGGATAACTTGGTAACCAAGAAAATGTATATAACCGGGACTGCGGGGGCGAGACACGAAGGAGAATCTTTTGGAGATCCGTATGAGCTACCCAATGAAACGGCTTATGCAGAAACCTGTGCGGCCATCGCAAACTTTATGTGGAACTATAGAATGCTTCTGACATCAGGCGAGGGTAGATTCGCTGATGTGATGGAATTGGCACTTTATAATGGAGTTTTGTCGGGAATTTCCATAGATGGGAAGGAATACTTTTATGTAAATCCTCTGGCAGACAGAGGCGGTCACAGAAGACAGAGATGGTTTGCCTGTGCCTGTTGTCCGCCTAATGTAGCGAGGACTATAACTTCTATTCCTGGTTATATGTATTCAATATCTCCTGAGGGGATATGGGTCAATCTCTATGCCAGTAATGTGTCTGAATTTGATATTAATGGCTCTAAAGTGGCAATAGAAGAAAAGACAGATTACCCCTGGGAGGGATTAGTAGAATTTAAGGTAGATGCAGATTCTTCATTTTCCATCTTTTTAAGAAAACCGGAATGGAGCAGGGAGTTTTCTTTGAACGTTAATGGAGAAAGATTTGAACCCGCTTTAGAAAAGGGATATATGGTAATAAATAGAAGATGGCAAAAGGGAGACACAGTAACCTTAGATTTACATATGAGGCCAGAGTTTCTGGAGAGTCATCCAGGCGTGAAAGATAATGTAGGAAGAGTAGCAATAAGAAGAGGGCCAGTTGTTTATTGTGTGGAGGCTGAGGATAATCCCGGGGTGGATGTCTGGGACTTAGAGATACCGAAAGATACGAAGATTAGTAAGGAATATAGAGATACATTGGGTGGAATAGTGGCCATAAAGGGAGAAGGATACATTAACGAGCCCGGACTCTGGGAGAAACTCTATCTACCTCTCGACGAAGCTAATCGTCTTAAAGAAGGAATAGAGTTTACTGCCATTCCCTATTACGCCTGGGCTAACAGGACTCCGGGGCCTATGGAGGTCTGGATAAAAACAAAGTAAGAATTTTTCCGATTCCCAAGAACTGAAACTGGCTGCGGTTACATGTATAAGTTTTGTGTGTAACCGCATTTTTTTTAGGAATTTATTCGATAGACCACTGAGTAATATTTATATTCACTCGGGATCGGGTTTCCGACCTGGTTTTGGAATCTTCAAAGTAAGGTTATACAGTAACATAAAAATAACAGTGAAGGATTGACAATATTTTACATGGTGATTATACTTTTATTTGGTAAGATGGTAAGACCAGTAAAGAAATAGGTGGTTTGCCAGTTTATCGTGCTGGCATTCACAAGGGGGTGATTTGAGAAGGGAAAAATGCGACAACGATATTAAGTCTAAAGAGGTTGCTTCGGAAGAAGAGGGTAGTAATTTTGTGTAATTTTGTGTAAGGTGATGAAATTTAAGATATTTATTTAAAAGGAAAATTATTAGGACCTGACAAAACTCTAAAGAGAGGGAGGGAAAGTAACATGAAGAAGCGGTTACTTGTTGGTTTGCTTGTTCTGGGATTGGTGTGTGTATTGGCGCCTGCTGCTTATTCAGCTGATACTACAGTAAAATATGCTCATTGGAACGCTCTTTCTGAAGAATACAACTATGTTAAGGCATTTGAAGAAAAATATCCTGATATTAAAATAGAATTTACGCTAATTCCTGAAGCAGAATATTCTCAAAAGCTTACTACTATGGTAATGGCTGGCACTGCTCCAGATGTCATGTGCCTGTGGGAGTGTGATATATCTAGATTTGCTAACGGCGGCTTCGTGGATCCATTAGATGATTACGTAAGTGAGAGCGAGACTTTAACTCTGGATGATTTTATTCCTGCAGTTCAAGACCTGATAGAAATGCAGGGGAAACTCTACGGGCTTCCCTGGTGTTTCGCAACAGAAGTAATGTACTATAACAAAGATGCGTTTGATAAAGCAGGTATTCCATATCCGGACGAAAACTGGACCTGGGAAGACTTCGAAAACGCCGCCAAAAAGCTGACTGTGGTGGAGAATGGCAAAGTAGAACAATGGGGATGTGATGCTCTTGGCTTCCAGGGTCTGTGGTATTCTCTCATCGGGACTTTTGGAGACGACATTGTAAATGATAAAGGACAATTTTCTATAGGTGAAGGCGCTAAAGAATTTCTTAACTGGTGGTATCGTCTGACCAACGAGGAGAAAGTGGTTGCTCCGCCACAAATAAGTACTTCAGGTATAATTTCTACAGACCTCTTTGTAGCTGGTAAAGCAGCAATGGCATTTAATGGAAGCTGGATGGTCTCAGTCTATAGAGACATAGAGAACTTTAAATGGGACATTGCCCCAATTCCTAAAGGGGTAAGACAGTATTCTACACTTCACACCGGGTTCTTCACCATTAATTCTGCAAGTAAGGTGAAAGATGCAGCATGGAAATTCATCGAATTCTGCATGAGTGAAGAGGGACAGGAGTTAATAAATAAAGCTGCTAATAATCCGTCAGCTCGCATCTCTATCCTTGAAAAGGGTTACTACAGAGTTCAGGGACCTATGGGGCCAGAGAACTGGGATGCCATTGATAAGACTGCCCAGTTTGCTCAGTGGGGATATGTGCTTCTTCCCTCCGGGCTGACCTTTGATATTGTAAAAGACTTTAATGCGGCAATATTAGGACAAATGGGTATAGATGAGGTAGTAGGAAAGGCAATAGACAGGGCAAAAGAGATTCTGGGAGAAGAAGGAGTTGCTTCTGAATGATGTTTAAATTAAAGGGGGATTCTCGCAGAATCCCCCTTTAATTTAAGGAGGAAGGGATTCGTCATGGCTTTTAAAAAGGAATCTATAGTTCCATATCTGTATTTACTTCCCTGGGTAATAGGTTTTATCTTATTTACGGGAGGCCCCATAATTGCTGCTATCTTTATTAGTTTTACTAAGTGGGATTTGTTGTCTCCCCCTGTCTGGGTGGGACTTGCAAACTTCACCAATATGTTCCGGGCTGGTTCAGAATTCTGGGGCATACTAAAAGTTACTCTTATTTTCATGGTGTTCTCTGTGATTATCACTATGTGCTGGAGCCTTTTTACTGCTTTACTTTTAAATCAAAAGGTCCGGGGTACTGGTGTTTTTAGTTTTTTTTATTTTGCTCCAGCGGTGGTTCCCCTTATATCTTTAACATTTGTATTCCAGCTGATGTTCAGCAAAGAGCTGGGAATAGTAAATTATCTCTTGTCTTTGACTGGGATAGAAGGCCCAAACTGGTTGATGGATTCGAGGTTAGTGTTATGGGTTGTAACGGTCCTTTGTATTTATACTTATTTTACGGGGCAAATGATGTTGATTTTTGATAGCGCTCTGAAAGAAGTCCCCAAAGAGCTCTATGAAGCGGCAGAGATTGATGGTGCTAATGCTGTGGATAAGTTCTTCAAAATCACCATTCCTGCTATATCTCCTATTTTCTTCTTTAATTTAGTCACAGGTACTATTAACTCTTTGAATACTTCCTTTGCTCTCATTTATCCTCTTACAGGTGGTGGGCCTGGAAAAGCTACCCAGGTGATGAGTTTAGACATCTATGTTAACGCATTTAAAAATTTCAGGATGGGATATGCGAGTGCAGAAGCGGTGATTTTATTTGCCATCACTGCAGCGCTATCTCTACTGCAGTTCCGACTGGCCAAAAAATGGGTATATTATGAGGCTTGAGGAGGATGAGAAGACTATGAACGTAAGAGCAAGAGCACTAACAATAAAATTTTTTCAGTATTTAGTGATGGTCGTTGTTGCCATAATAATGTTCTTCCCCATTTTATGGATTATCGCTTCTTCTTTCAAACCTCTTATTGAATTTAACTCTTATCCTCCATCTTTGTTTCCATCACATCTCTATTTTAAGAACTATACTGAATTGTTTCTCCAGAGTAAGATATTCATTTATCTAAGAAACACGCTAATTTTAATCATAGGAAATACCCTGGGGACTTTGCTATCGAGCTCTATTGTGGCTTATCCTCTGGCGAGGATGGAGTTTAAAGGACGAGATCTTATATTTGGGATTATACTGGCGACAATGATGGTGCCCAGCTTTGTTACCATTATTCCTCAATATCTTCTTTTTAGAGAGTTCAGATGGCTGGATACATTTTTACCAATGATAGTACCTGCTTTTTTTGCCTATCCCTATAATGTTTTTCTTTTCAGACAATTTTATAGGACAATTCCCAGGGAGTTAGACGAAGCGGCGAAAATAGATGGTTGTAATAGCTGGCAAATATTCTGGAGAATAATAGTGCCTCTTTCCCGTCCTATATTCATAACCATTGGGGTTTTGTCATCTATATTCTGGTGGAATGAATTTTTCACGCCTTTAATATTCATAGACTCAGAAAACCTGAAGCCTTTAAGCGTGGGCTCTTATAGTTTTTCCCGGACTATGTTTATCGTAAGATGGGACCTTCTGATGGCTATGTCTACAATAATGATAGTACCCCCCATGATTTTATATCTCTTTACTCGGAGATATATAATGGAGGGAATTAAGACTACGGGGATAAAATAGATACATTTGTATACTGAAAACCTGCAAGAAGCGGATGTTTTATATTTTCTGTGCAGGAACTCGCATGCTGTAAAATGCTGTAAAATATCATAAACATGAGAAATTTAACTCAACTATTATTACTTTTATTTGTTTTTCATGTAACCATGATGCCTGCTCTCGGTAACTCTGGTGAGGCATTGTCTGTGGTTTCCGGCGTTATACCTCATCACCTGCTGGCTAAGGAAATTATGGTGGATTTTTTCAGTTTTATTGCTAGAGGAGAGCAGCTTCCTGATACCATCATTCTATTAAGCCCGGACCATTTGAATAGCGCGGCTCTCGAGAGAGGAAATTCTTTTATCAGTGTCAATTGGGAATCGAATGATATCAGGCTGGGTGATATAGCTGTTGACGGGGAATTGTTAACAAAGATAGCTACTAAAATCAGGATAAGGCCAAACCCGGGCGCGGTGCTTTTGGAATTTGGCATTATGAACCTCTTGCCTTTAATCAAAGAGCATCTTCCAGGAGCAAAAATTGTGCCTATTCTGATACCAGCCAACATTTCCCGGAAAGAGGTGGCTCAGCTGGTAAATACAATTAACCAGGTTGCTTCTCTTCAAACTATCATGGTGGCCAGTGTCGATTTTTCCCATTACCTCCCCTCTCGCGCAGCATTATTCCATGACGTTAAAAGCATTAGGGTTTTATTGAACGGTGAGGAAGAGCATTTTGAAAATATAGAGGTGGATAGCTGGCAATCACTGTATGCTGTGAGGTTATTTGCCCGGTTGCGGAAAAAAGAAAAACCGGTCGTGATTGCCCACAAAAATTCTGTGGACTTCTTATCCCTTTCTCCAAATGAAACTACTTCCTATTTCAGCGTGGTTTTTGAGGAGGGAGAAGCTAAAAACGAGGTCAAGGCAGAAACAATTTTATTCGCTGGGGATATGATGCTGGGGCGAGGGATAGCAGAGCTGAATAAAAAGAATGGTATTTATTATCCTTTTCAAAAAATTGGACGATTACTGAGAGGCGTTGATGTTGTTTTTGCCAACTTAGAAGGTCCCGTTGGGGAAAACCCGCCGGAATTTTTGGGTGATAAACTACAATTTATCTTTCTTCCCCCGGTTCTTGAAGGGGTTAGCTGGAGTAGGATTAATCTCGTATCCTTAGCCAATAATCATATTACAGATAGGGGAGCAGAAGGCTTACAAGAGACCAGGGATTGGCTGGATAGATATCAGATTTGCCATATTGGTAATCCTTTATATAGCTATCAGAATGAGCCAAATCCCTGTTTTTCTACTGAACACTCCGTTTTTTTGGCTTTTAATAGAGTGCTACCGTTTGTTCACGGGGAGGAGGAAATCGTTAGAGAAATAAGGGTAGCCAAAATAGACAATCCGGGTAAATTTATAATCGTAAGTGTGCACTGGGGAGAAGAATATCAGTTAAAAAGCTCGCCATCCCAGCGGCAATTGGCTCGTCGAATGATTGCTGCGGGAGCGGATATCGTCGTGGGACATCATCCCCATGTGGTACAGGAAATTGAATTGATACAAGGTAGGCCAGTCTTTTATTCTCTGGGTAACTTTATCTTCGACCAGCAAAGTATACCTGAAACTCAGGAAGGACTGATAGTGGGCTTGGCCGTTGAGCCTGATAGGGCCACCTGTTATCTTTTCCCTATACAACACCATTTAGGTCAGCCGATGCTGATGAGTAAAGGCGGGGTAGATGAATTTCTTATCGACCTATCTGAGAAGTCTGATAAAAAGTTAGGGGAAGATATAAGGAGAGGTATAATAGAGATAACAAGATAAATTGAAAAAAATAAGGAGGGGTAAAAATGAGAAAAGCAAAAAGAGGCTATTTTTTAAATAATTTGGTAGTTATCCTGATTATCTTGCTATCTCTTTCCTCGGGGAACAATGTCTTTGCTGAAGTTAATGTTGGTAAGCAACTGGTTAATCCGAAAGATTTTGCGGTAGAGGAAACCGCAGTTTATCCTGCTATTCCCGGCCATTCCTTGCCTTTAGCTATCTCTATTGTTACTAATTTTGAAGATTTTTCGGGGAAGATTCCCTTAAGTTCTACTGTAATAGAGTTGTTGCAGAAAAATGCCTTTGTGGTCATCCCCACCCCCCTTAATATAGGAGAACAGGAAATTTATCTTCCTCCTTCCTGGGAGGCAACAAATCCCAAAGATGATTTTGTCGCTTATTACAAAGCGTTAAAAAATATTGATGTACCAATTTTCATTACTTCTGATTCTCTTTTGCATTATTACCATATCTTTTTTGATACCACGCTGATGCGGATGGAAAGAGACCTTTTCTATCAGGATATCTGGACTATCAGCCGAGAATTGTTTGAAGCATTACAAAAAGATTATGAGCAGTCGGAGGGTGATTTAAAAGAAGCAGCCCGAAGAAATATGGCTTATCTTTCTGTCGCCCTGGAGCTTTTAAAGCCCGAGAAAGACCAGGTAATCAGCGATGAAATCTTAAAAGAAGAATACTGTTCTCCAGAAATGGACCCGGAATATTGTGAGCTAATGATAGCTGGTGTGAAAGATGTTTACGGAGAGAAAGCCAGCTACCAATATTTCAGTGAGGCAGAGTTTGAGCGCTACCATTTTGAAACCCCTGAAGTGGTTAGGGAGCTGGTGCAGTCTGAGATAGAGTTGATAGAAGCACACGAGGGTTGGGAATATTCACCCATTTTTATCTATCAAGAAGATTATTCTCAATATGTTCCCCGGGGACATTATACTAAATCGGAAAGGTTGAAAAACTATTTTAAAGCGCTCATGTGGTATGGTAGAATGACGGCCTTAATAGAAGGCTCTCCTTTTTTATCACCAGGAGAATCTCTCTGCAGTGGTCGGATAGAAGGAATTATTTCTGACTATGATGCCCGGATTCAGACCCTGCAAGCGTTTTTGTTAGCCGAAAAATTTATCAACAACTCAGAGCTTCAGGAGTGCTGGAACAGAGTTTACGCCCTTACTTCTTTTCTGGTGGGTTTCTCCGATGATTTAGGACCTTACGAATACGCCGAAGTGCTTCAAGAGATAGGAGAGGAAGAAGGAGAAGCGGTTAACATAGATAAATTGGTTGAAAAATATGACCAGTTAAAAGAAGCGGTGAGAGACCTCCCTTATAACCCCAAAATATACAGTGGATTGGGAGCTTGTGAGTTGCTGATGCCCTGTCCTCCTCTCGAGGAAGATGATATTCAGGAGTTGCAAAAAGAGGCCGAAAGACTTCTATCTCAGACCAAGGGATTTCGCCTGATGGGTCAGAGGTTTACCTTGGATTCCTGGCTATTCTCTGAAATTGTTTCTCCTTACAGTGGAGAGTATAATGGTCCAAAACTTCCCCTTCCTACCGAGGAAAAACCTTTTACTTTCGCCTGGAATGATGATTATGAAGAGTTCAGGAATAACCGGCCCTTTACCTGGGTGAAGACTGATGTTGCAGCCTGTCCCCCTCCGGCAGAAAGAGAAGTTCGAGGGTTTCCTCGAGGATTGGATTTAATGGCTTTGCTGGGTTCACAGAGAGCCTGGGATATTTTAGAAAATTCTGGTGATACCTGGTATAGCGACTATGAAAAGGTATTTTCCCAACTGAAAGATTATCTTGATTCTCTCCGGGCGGAAGATTGGTTTGGTAATCTTTATCTAAACTGGCTTTATGTATTAAAATCGTTGCATACCGAGTTTGGGGAGGGTTACCCCACCTTTATGCAGACTTCCGCCTGGCAGGATAAAGAGCTCCATACCACCCTTGCTTCCTGGTCCGAGCTAAGACATGACACTATATTGTATGTGAAACAGAGCTATACCATGGCTGAAAGGGGAGGAGCGTTTGAGCCTCCTGTGGTAGGTTATGTTGAACCAGTGCCTGAATTCTATGCTCGCCTTTTAAACTTAACTCAGATGACGCTCGCGGGATTTAAAAATTTAATTCCACCGGAAGAAATGGAAAACCTGATGATTGAAGCAGGGCTGAACAGATTTGCCGAGATACTCACCAGATTGCTGGATATTTCCAGAAGAGAATTAGAAAATGTGCCCCTGGATGAAGAAGATTACGATTTTATCGAAAACTTCGGCAGCATCTCCAGGGATTTAATCGGTATCATATCGGGAGGAGACGTAGACCGAGAAGCTTTCCAGACTGTTTTAGTTGCTGATGTCCATACCGAGGGAAATACCGGGAAAGTTTTAGAAGAAGGTACTGGTTTTATAAAAACAGCGGTTGTGGCTTATAGGTTACCTCAGGGACATATCATTTTGGGAGCCGGACCGGTTTTCAGTTATTATGAATTTAAGCAACCTATGGATGAGCGGCTGACCGATGAAGCCTGGAGAGCAATATTAGATAGCAATCCTCCACCACAACCGGACTGGGTGAAAAGTTTTTCAGAATAATTTATTATTCTATCGGGGATGGCGGTTTAACGTTTTATTCTCTGGTTTTGATAGATACAGAACGGATAGTGGTAAGCACCTTTTCCCGGTATTTTTCAAAATCATTGACCGGAGCATGAAAGCTAAAAGTGTAAAACAGGTCTCCGATGATGGCGCTATAGCAGATATATTGATGAATATCTTCGCCAATTTTAATAGTATATAAAGATTTGATGGCCGAATATCCAGAAAGGGTATCAGGAACAGATTCCTGGAACGTTGCACCGGCTGATTTTAGATTTTCCATATTTTCCGCCCATAGTTTTTCTAAAGTATATTCTTCCCCGAAAAGAGGGGTGCCGAGAAGCATAATTGAACCTTTGGAGTCCGGGGTGTCAATTAACACTCCCCGCTCCTGGGAAGAATAGTTGATCCAGTCTTCGGGATAAATCAGGGAGATGTCCAGGTAGGCATATTGATACTGGTAGAAAATGTATCCTTCTGGAATTTCCTGGGGTTGTGAAATTTCCTGAGTATGCAATGTCGGGATAAAATTAAAAAATACTATGATAGTTAAACCAAGGAAAATATATTTTTTCATATTTTCCCTCCTTTTATTTGTTATTCTCTTAAGAGAATAGTTTTTTATCAGCATTATTTCCTATAAAATGTCGAAAAGTCTCTTTTCAAAATGTTTTCTATCGGGTATGAGAGGTTTTTCTAAAAATCTATTCTTGTTTATTTACAATATAATCTGGCTGAATTTATAGAGCGACCTTTTATAGTCTGCTGAACTTTTGCTAAACCACCTTTTTATTTTGCAGTAATACGAGATCAAAAATCTACATGAAAAACATAAATTATAAAATGCAGCGATTTAGGTAATGCAGGTTCAGTTACAGGAGTAGTTGCTGTTACTCCTTTTTTCCACCGGGTAGCTCGCTTAAAAACCAAATGGCCAGCTAATGGCTATCTGGTGGGAAAGGCTTTCGAGATTTTCTATTTTTACCCTGTTGCTGGCGTATTATTTCGATAGCTGATTTTCCTCCCCGGTCTGGCTGAGGTGTTGTATTCCAGATGTTCATAGCCAGGGCAAGCCACTTACTTGCCTCCTCAATAGAGTCAATATTCTCCACTCGCTGGTGAACTTCTTCACCAAAGCCGATAGCATCGTTATTTGCCATATAGGATAGGACGATATTTTTCCATTCCTCCGCTGACATGATGAGATTCGGTTTTCCTTCTTTCCTGGCCATCTCAGACATACGGGCTACCGCTGCTTCAAGCGTATCATCTTGAGGATGTTCGACATTTTTTACCTCTTCCGGTGTTTTTGTTTTTTCCTGAAGGAATCTCTCTACTTCTATAGGATTAGGCTGAAAGAGAGTTTTTAACTGTGGACGCAAGTGTGGCCCTGGAGAAAATGGCCAAGTTAACCAGCCTGGACCCACCAACCATCGGCCTTGCCCGTTGGGTAAAATATGGGCAGAGACAAGCTGTCTTTTTTCCAAGATATGACTTAACATCGGGCTGTTCACTGTAAACTTCTAATCTTCCAGTTCCATATCAAAACCTCGATCATTAATAACTTTGGTGACCACGCCGGTAACATATCTTGCTTTCTGGATGGCATCAAGAGCGAGAAACAGTTTGGGCTCTTTTAGTATAGCCTGAGCTGCCAATTCAGCCGGATGTCGCCCATCAGGTAATTTAAAACTAAAGGTAAACCAA
>ERZ773359.1687-NODE-1687-length-29829-cov-28.735911_pt1 | contig 29829 bp, 28 predicted proteins | sample MGYA00374955_ERZ773359 | MGnify/ENA primary metagenome ERZ773359 (study PRJEB29098, sample SAMN04486028) | biogas fermenter metagenome | study: EMG produced TPA metagenomics assembly of the Biogas fermentation microbial communities from Germany - Plant 4 DNA1...
AGCTATTCTAAGAAAAAATCAGCTATCTTTTCATTTTTACTTAACAGCTCCATTAATATAATCTATTGTGCTGGTTCAACAGCAATATTCCTAATTCACACTGTTATTGATAAGTGAGTCCCTCTAAAAATTTCAATCTAAATCCCACAATTCGCGTTTACTAGTAGAAACAGCTATAGCACCTGCTTTTAAGGCTTGTATAACATCCTCTTTTTCTGTTATCATCCCTCCTGCTATTACAGGTGGAGAAATTTTATTTTTAAACTCTGATATGGCCTTTGGTATAATTCCTGGCATTACTTCAACAAAATCTGGCTTATAGCTTTCTACCATTTTAATTCCGCTTTCGAAAGACAAAGAATCTATCATGAAAATTCTCTGAACAGTAAGTAATCCGATCTCTTTTCCATGGCGTAAAAGATGGCTCCGTGTAGATAATATGCCGTCAGGCTTTACATTTTTTTTTATATAATCTATAGCTGCCATGTCTTTAGCTAAACCATCAATCAAATCTACATGTACAAAAACCTTTTTTCCCGAATCCTTTAAACAGGAAACTCTATTATGTATTTCCATTATGTTGCCTGACAATAAAAAAAATACCTCTACTTTTCTTTGTTCTATCTCATTTGGTAATACCATATGGGGTAATGCTCCAATGATTGGATTTGCGGCTAATAAATCATATATATTATTCATGGATATTCCTCCTAAAGCAAGGATCAGTGCATAGGTGATTAAGTATATTATAGCATAGAAATTTTACTTGTATAAGCTATATTAATAATTGAAATTTTTGTTATTTCTTTTACATCAATCACTAAAATTAGTCTTCTATAGATGCTTATGAATTATTTACATTAAATAAAAAAAGAGAATAAGCAGAAACTATAAAAGCATTAAATCCTAAAAATATATTTATTATCATTAACAATATTTGGGATATAATGCTTTGCTTTTATTTTAGGCTTTCTAATTCCATTAATAAAGGAGGTAATATACTTTGAAGAAAAGAATATGGGTATTGTTAAGTATTATTTTGATAATAGGAGCTATGGCATTAGCTGGATGTACTACTGCTGATAGGCGTCCAGAGGATACAACTCCTAATCAAAATAGAACAACAGTGCCTAGACAAACAAGGGTAACACCGCCTACTACTCCTACCCCTGGAACGACTAGAACTGCTCCTAATAACACCAGGGTAGTGCCTCGTACGACTTCACCAAGAACTATTCCAGATAGTCCTGGTACCACAGACATCCCTGGCACAACCCCAAGGACAGTTCGTCGTAGTGAAACTATGGGCGACAACACCGCCAGAAGCAAAGCACAGAGAATAGCCAATGCTGTTGCTAAAGAAAGGAATATTGATTCTGCTAGCTGTGTAATTACTGGGGACACTGCCTTAGTAGGAGTACAATTTGAAAAACAGTATAAAGGCGATCTAACAAATGCCATAAAAAAATCAGTAGAAAAACGTGTTAGAGACATAGAACCAGATATTGATAACGTTGTAGTAACTGCTGACCCTGATCTTCTAAGCAGAATTAAAACTATAGCATCAGATATAGAAAATGGGAAACCTTTATCTGGCTTTACCGAGGAAATAGAAGAGATTATTAGAAGAATTAATCCCTTTTAATAGAAACCACATCCTCAAATAAAAAGGTGAGCATAGGATTTTAATTTATGCTCACTCTTTTTTCTTTTTATTTCTCTTATTAATTCCATATAATTCTGTAATTCAAATATTCTTTTTGAAAAGTGATTAGAACATTTTTAGCTGCTCGTAGTCCTCATCGCCAGAACTCTCCGAGTTGTTATCATCTATCCTATTTATAAAGAATTCATCGCTAACCTTGGATTTAAGGATTCTTTGGACATGCTTAATGTCAGCATTTTTATCCAGCCAGGCATCTATATCATTTTTTTTAATTATAAGAGGCATTCGAGAATGAATATTTTTGATGTCTTCTTCTGCTTCAGTAGTAATGATGACAAAGGTCAGCTGCTTTATAGAATGACTATAATCCATGGATAACTTGAAAATCCCTCCAAGTGAAATAAGGCTTTGATTCTTAAGGCCTATCCCATACTTAACCTTCTTCCCCCCGCCCTCCTCTTTCCATTCATAGTACAAATTAGCAGGAATTATGCATCTTGCGGTGTAAAAGGAGTCCTTAAACATGGGTTTATTCATAATAGTTTCGGACCGTGCATTTATAACCATGCCCTTCTTAAATCCAAATGGAAATCCCCATTTAGCATGAGCAATTGTTCTTTGATCACTGTCAAATATTATGGGAGCACTTGTAGAGGGGAAGATCTCGCCTGCCTTGTATTCTTCCGCTTTTGTACGCAGTATTTTATATGTCTTTATAATCTCCCTTATTTCCGTGTCCAACAAGTATCTTCCACACATATCAATATACCTTCCCATCCATCATTTCATTAATACTATTTTACTACAATTATGAATCTGTGCAGGATAACTTTCGGCAATTTGTCCATCATAAAAAATTTGTACCCTATCTCCTTCTTTAATGTCATCCACCCTAATCTCATCTCCATCAGCATTTACTAAAGTTGTTTTTCCTAAAGAAACAGAAATTTTATCAGCAGATGATAATTCAGATGAATCAGCCTCTGGCTCCACTAACAAAAAGGATTGGTCATTTTCAAGTACGGTAGCATTAAAAGATATTCCTTCTTCGGTAGAATTGTTTTTGCTAACATTATTGCATCCTGAAAAAATACCGACTATAAATAGTATACACAAAACAAAGATTATATGTCTATTCATAATTAAAACCTCCTTACAAGTTCAGACGAAATTAATTGCTTATTGTTCCATAAAAAACAAAATAGGCTATATGATTTCACGCTTTTACGGATAATCATATAGCCTACTTTGCGTTAATACTGGCACCCCCAAGGGGATTCGAACCCCTGTTGCCGCCGTGAGAGGGCGGAGTCTTAACCACTTGACCATGGGGGCAAATATGGCTGCGGAACTAGGATTCGAACCTAGACACTATGAGTCAGAGTCATATGTGCTACCGTTACACCATTCCGCAATATAATTCGTACCAACGTTTAATATTATATCATATGATCAATAATTGTCAATAAAAAATTGTTTTAAGTTAGCTTAAGATAATAGCAACCCCCCACTTTACGCGGGGGTTTGCTTCTCCCATAATGCCGTTCTCTACTATTATTAGACCCGCCTCTCGGCAGGTGGGTGCCCTATTGCCCAATTCTGCCTTCCCCACTAGGGACATGGCATCCTATGGTCAAACCCGAGCTCCCGTAGTCATACTGTGGGTTAATAACAATAGATTAACGAACATTACAGGATTATAAGTTAATCTGCTTATCTTACTGTACCTATATAATAATATAACTCAACCACTTTTTCAATAGATAATAATATCCATATTCATTGCTTTCTCGTCATCAACTCCACTATTTTGGGATTTTATAAGATTTCCTTGATTTACATAGCCAAATCAATTTTTTTATGTTAATTCAAGGCTCAAAAATAGGTGAAACAGATTGATATTCAATACGCTGGCAAGATTCGCAATAATAAAGGTGGACACATAGGTGATCACCTATCAATAACTTTTTATTATCTACACTAAAGCTTTCCTTATCCATATAAGGATAATATGGGTCCATATAGTCTTCCATCTTTCCCATCTCATCCATCTGTTTCCCGCAGTTTATGCATGTCTTATTGAGATGAGAGAGACCATTACAAATAGGACAAACTTGTTCAACCATTTTAAGTCTGATCTATTCCTGTCAGCACTTCATCAAATATCTCACATGCTCCATCATTCCAATGCAGACATATGTCACATGAATCATCACCTGTTCCCATAGCACTGTTTGTAAAACCTTCATATGCGGGACTATATTCTGGACATACAGCGGCAACATATCGCTTTTGTTCAAAGCTAGGAGCTTCTCTTTTCATAATAATCCTTCCTTTCAATAAAACAAATTCTATCTTGATTTTATTATCTCACCCTTGATTTCTTATATTCATGCTAAGGAACGAAGTTCCGATTTATCTTCAAATTTCATAGCCCATTTACCGCATCTATCTCCCCATCTCGCTAAAATATTATCACCTGCTTTAAATTCTACTATCTCACAGTTATTTGGACAATCTTCGCATTCAAAAGTTCTGGCTTTAAAATCTTGCTTCATGTTTTCTATGCCTCTAAAGGAAGTACTACCTTTTCTTTCTACCTCTTTTTGTGCCAAAATGGCTACCCCAATAGCTCCCATTACATCATAATGTTCTGGTACCATTACCTTATATCCTAATGCTTCTTCAAAAGCGGCCCGTATACCTTGGTTAGCAGCTACTCCTCCTTGAAAAACTATGCTGGGAAGAATATCTTTTCCCTTTGCCACATTACTAAGGTAATTTCTTACCAATGCTTCACATAAACCTCTAATAATATCCTCTGGAGGACATCCCATCTGTTGTTTATGAACCATGTCTGATTCAGCAAAAACAGCACATCGTCCTGCTATTCTTACAGGTGACTTGGATTTTAATGCCATTTCCCCAAACTCTTCTATAGGGATATTAAGGCGTGCTGCTTGTCGATCTAAAAAAGAGCCAGTACCTGCAGCACATACCGTATTCATAGCAAAATCTGATACAACGCCGTTACGTATTATAATTATCTTTGAATCCTGGCCTCCTATTTCTATTACCGTTCTAACATCAGGAAAAAAAGTGAGCACTGCTACACCATGGGCTGTAATTTCATTTTTTACCACATCAGCACCCACCATAACAGCTGCCAAATCCCGTCCACTACCTGTAACTCCTACACCATTTATTTTTATATTCCCACCATTTCTTATATACATATCTTCCATAGCCTTTTTTAATATTGGTATAGGCTTGCCTTCAGTTCGGACATACAGCTTGTCTATAACTTTTTGTTGTTCATTCATAAGTACCAGATTTATACTAACTGAACCTACATCAATTCCAAGATAATACTTTTCCAGATTCATTTTCCTTTCTACTCCTTTCCAGATGCAAGAGATCTACAAATGCTTCTAATCTGGTTTGATAGCCTGCCTCACCGGTTAGTTCATCCACTACTAAAGTCATGATAGGAATATTCTCTTCCTTTGCTATAGTGGGAAGTATACTTTCTGCTACAATCTCTGGCATACAACCAAAGGGCAAGATTTGTATAATGCCATCCATTCCTTCACGACAATAGTTTAGGGTATGAGCCACAGTTTCCCAAGCGTGGCCCCCAATGCATAATCCTAAATAATCCTTTGCTTCATCTAGTATTCTTTTTTGTCTTCTCCTGAACTTTATATCAGGAGCTAAATGAAATTTTACCCAACCATCTACCGACATTTCCCTATGGACTTCTACGCCCATATCTCCCAATCTCTTCTCAATGTCAAGATTGACATAAGGTTCTATTATGGTGTATATCTCACCAACAAGCCCTACTTTTATAGGTCTTTTGTTATTATCAACTGCAATATTTTCCAGCTGTTTTTTAGTTTCATAAATGCAATCTAAAATCTCTTGTGCGCCCTTAACCCTTCTAATTTTTTCTTCAAATCTATTAAAAATTCTATCAGTATCACCTTTATGTACTTCTCTGCAGCGCTTTTTTAATACTAGTTGAAGGAGTTTTTCTGTTTCTTCGCATACTATAAAAGCTTTATTTATTGCCCTTAAACCTTTATAAAAAGAACTGTTTCCAGATATCTTTTTTACTCTTTCCCAAAATTCTTTCATTCCTTCTTTGGGAGGATCCAGTATAACTATATCCACATCATATCCTAGATCCCTTAATATCTCCTTTTGCACAACTCCATAATATCCAAATCTACAAGGACCACAGCTGCCTGATAATACTATAGTATCTGCTCCCCTCTTTATGCTTTCCACATAATTACCTATAGTTACCTTTAAGGGCAAACAAGCCATTTCTGGGCAGGATTTAAGTCCAATCTCTAAAGTCTTTTTACTTATCTTGGGAGGAATAACAATATCTACTCCCAATTCATCAAATAAAGCTTTAACCGGAATATACATCTTGCCCATGTGAGGAAAGGTTATAACCACTTTTATCCCTCCACTCCAGCATATCTATGAAGGCTTCCAGCCTGGTATCAAATCCCCCTTGTCCACTATGCTCATCTACAGTAAATACGGCGTAAGGAAGTCTATGCTTTCGTGCATTAAATCTCCGTATCAACTCTTCTACAAAAGAGTCTATGCCGCATCCAAAACTAGACAAAAATACAATACCATCTACTTCATTACCCTTTAGCCATTCAATGCCACTGCCCAATAGTTTCTTACCATAGCTCCAAAACAATCTTTTAGGCATTGCTTCTAAGTTATCCTCTATAGTTTTTTGAGGTATATTAGCTACTACTTTAACATCATAACCTTTAAGACGTATTTTTCTGACTATATCCATGGATATATATCTATCACATACTAAATAGGGATGAGCAATTATTCCTATCACACCTTTACTATGTTCTTGTTTGTCCCAATTTTCCTTTGGATGAAGAATGGCCAAGGGATTTTGTCCAGATTCTAGCATGATCTCATATATATATTGTCTACTAATAGCCTCTTTATATGCTCTCTCTACATCTCTGCTGTCTACCCCAAGCTGCCTGCCAAGATCCTTAAATGCATCTTTTTTATCCCTAGCATCTTTATGTAGATTGTAGTTAAAAATTAATAAAGGCGGGAGATTTTCAATAGAATTTTTAATCATTTCTGGTAAGCCTATAAATTTAGGGCAAATAAATTCACCTGGAGAAACACTGACTAATCTTGGTATAAAGATAGCATCAACTTTACCTACTAAAGCTGCCACATGGCCATGAAACAACTTAACAGGTAAACAGGCGTCATCTACACATAAAGATACTCCTTTATTTAATATATCCTTGGTGGTAGGTGATGATATAGTAATTTTGAATCCCAAATGGTTGAAAAAAGTTTGCCACATTGGAAAATAATCAAAATATGATAATGCCCTTGGAATTCCTATATTCACTACTTTTCCCTCCCATTAGTTCTGAGTTTCATCAATCTTTTCTATTATTGACACACAAAAGGATTATTATAACAGTGAAAGGACAATGCTATGATTTAGAATAGAACACTAATAGAAGGAAAACACCACTAAAAGCTGTTAAAATAGCTGGCTAAAAAGTATTGATACTTTGAATAAATTAGTATATACTAAAAATAGTGGAATATATTACATATAGATTTGTATAAATATTCTATCATTTTATTCCACGTAAATATTAAAATGGAGGGCTGATGTTATGAAAACCGTTAATATTAAATTGTCCCTTGCTGAAAACGTAAAGGATTTTGTCAACATCGTTAGCAAATATCCTTACGAAATTGACCTTCGTTCCGGACGTCATGTAGTGGATGCAAAGTCTATACTAGGAATTTTTAGCCTTGATCTTAGCAAACCTATAATCGTTGAAATCTACTCCGACGATTGTGATGACCTGCTAGAGGAAATCAAGAAATTTATGATCTAATAGCAAAACCCTCGAAATTCGAGGGTTTTATAATTGAAAATTTAGTTACTATGTAGTAGACCAGTTCTCTTTAATATAGGCAAAACATATATAGAGCTTATGGATGCAATAATTGCCGAAAGCAAATCTGTAGGTATAAAAGGTATTAGCCCTACACCTATTACAGCTGATATTGACATTGATTTGTGTAAATAAAAATTCATAATAAGATATAAATGAGTCAAACCACATACATATAGGCCAACTAAACCCATTAAGACTGCCCCAAATACTCTATGTAGTTTGTACTCCTTCATATTTTTTGTTACTTTACCAATTATATAAGAACATAGAGCAAATCCTACAAGATAACCAAAGGTTGGCTGTAATACATAGGCTGGTCCTCCTCCATTGGTAAATATAGGAATACCAATTAAGCCTATTGCCAAGTATAATAGCTGTGAATATAGTCCCCGTTTGGCACCTAGTAACAATCCTGAATAAGCACAGAATAGGACCTGTAATGTGATAGGAACATAAGGTATAGGAATTTTAATAAAAGCTCCTATTGCTGTTAATGCTGCAAACAAGGCTATTAAAATCATATCCTTAGCTTTAAAATTCCCCATAAAAATATACCCCTTCTTTTTTTAACTTATAATGGGGATATTGTATCAAACCAATTCACACTTGTCAACCTAGATTATCGGATTGGTTTACATCTTTGCCTTAGATAAAATAACACTTCTTGACTATAGCTCCAAAGGGAATAAACTACCTGAAAATCCTTATAAACCTGCATTATAACCTGCGACATAGCCTGATGACCATGCCCATTGAAGGTTAAATCCTCCACATTGTCCATCTATATCAATAATTTCACCTGCAAAATAGACCCCTTTCGTAATCTTAGATTCCATGGTATTAGGGTCAATTTCTGTTGTATTGACGCCCCCTGCTGTTACTTGTGCGCTAGACCATCCCCTTGTTCCTCTTATCCTAAATCTCCAATCCGTTAAAATACTAGCAATACTTCTTTGCTGCTTCTTTGAAAGAGTTTGAACAGGGGCTTTAAGGTTTTTGATTCCCGCCTCTTTTAACAACACAGGTATAAGCCTTTTATTAATTAACCCCACTAAACTAAATTCTATAGTTTTTCCTGCAGCCTTTTTAAAACGCTGTTCTATTAGGTTATTGATTTCATGACTTGACATGGTATCCAGTATAGTTACCTTTAAAACGGGATTCTGTCCCTTCAGCAGTAGTTCTCCAGCTTTTCGACTTATTTGTAATATTGGAGGTCCCGATACCCCATAATTAGCAAAGAGAATGTCTCCTCTATCCTTAGTCACAGATCTATTGTTTAGTAAAATTTCTGCGGTTCCTACAAATTTCACGCCTTGAATCTGCTTGAAAAAGGAGCCCTCTAGCATAATTTGCACTAAACCAGGAAAAATATCAACTATAGAGTGTCCCAGCTTCCGTGCAAGATCATAGCCGTTTCCATCAGAACCGCTAGATGGCATTGCTTTCCCGCCCGTGGCAATAATTATCCTGTCCCCTTGGATAGAAGATCCATCTTCAAGCTTAAGCTCAAAATTATAATTTCCTTTAACAAGGATATTCTTTACATAAGCGTTACATAAAACTTTTACTTTCCTTTTGTCTAACTCATATCGAAGTACATCTAGTACACTTGAAGCTTGATCCGACATGGGAAAAACCTTACCCATATCTTCAACTTTATGAGCAATCCCTAGCTCTTCAAAAAAATCAATAGTACGATATACATCAAACTGTGCCAAAGCACTATAAACAAATTTGGGATTATTGCCATTATAACAGCTAACATCTGTATTGATATTAGTAAAGTTACATCGTCCATTTCCTGTAGCCAATATTTTCTTTCCGACTCTAGGATTTCGCTCTAGTATTGTAACGTCTGCACCTTGTCTACTTGCAGCTATAGCTGCCATCATTCCTGAGGCTCCACCGCCTATTATAATAACCCTTATCCTTTTCAATATAAATTCCTCCAAAATTTAAAATGCTATTATAGGATTATACCATAATCATATAATAGCATTTACAAAACTTTATTCAAAGTAAATTATTCATAAACTTGTATAGTCTTATCCCCTATTTTATCTTTGTCTAAAGACTCCTCTAGCTCTTTAGGAAAGGAGATAGTATTGGGATCACCATCGCTAATATATCTTTCCTCTGGATGTTTGTCAAAGTACTCCAACCAATCATATAATCCAGTGTTTTCAGTTTCTATTTCACTAGCCCTTATTCTAGGTATTCTAGCCATATTGGTATCAACATGGTATGAAGGCCGTGCTGGATTAGAACCTACTAAAAGTATAGCCTTATTATGATATTGAGTTCCTTCAAAACTACCCTCTATAACATAATTGTACAGTTCTTCATCTTTCGGGCTTGCGCCATAAGGCAAAGCTAAACTATCTACCTCATAGCCTGGTAAAATTGCCTGGGTAGCTTTCACATTTTTTCCTAAAGCCTCTTGAATAAATTGTGCATCTCTGCTCTCTTTTGTATTAAAATCCATCCTAAGGTTTTCGTGATTATAGCAATGATTACCTATTTCCATTCCTCTTTCCACTAGATATTGGAATTTCTCAGCAACCCATTGCTCTTGCCTAAAAGGTGTAGGATAAAATACATAAAAAGTGGCTTTTAGACCAAAATCTGGATGTTGTTTATTGAATTCCTCTAAAATCCCAACAGCAGAGTTAGGATCAATTACAAATTCTCCATCCTCATCCAATATATTGAATTGACCTTTTGTGCCGTCATCAAAGGTAATTACAACGGGAGTAGTCCCTGGAGGTGTGTCAATATTACCTTTTATATAATCCTTCATACTTATTGCGCGATATCCCTTATCATATAAGGTCTGCAAATCCTTACGAAAATTTTCTGGTGTTCGGACCCAAACATCCTCTGATTCACCTATATCATGATACATCAATATCATGATTTTACCTAATTCATTGACTTTAAGGGCTTTTAGATCCACAGGAGGATGGTCTTGCTCCTCTTCTATTGAGACTTCTTCCTCATTTTGACTTTCTTTTTCGTCCTCTTTTTCATTTTCTTCTTTTTGAGCACTTTCTTGCTGATCTTGTGGATTAATTTCTCTTTCTGCAAATGCGTTATTATCATTTTTATCATTAGTACAAGCAGTAATAAATACAAGAAGCAAAGCTATTATCAAAGCAATGAATTTTTTCTTGTTTATTATCATATGCAACCTCTTCCATTTTATGTATTAGTATAAATTTTAATTATGTATATAAAAAGTATAATATCTATATCTTAGCATATCAGATTATATGGCAAAAAACTATATATAAAAATTTCCTTTTTTTATTTATAGGTGAAATTTTATTGATTTTCCAGTAAATCCTCAGTATTATTTTTTTATTTTCTACACACATTAATAGTACAAAACAATGATACTTTATTAGATATATCTAAATAATTATATAGAGTATTATTGTTTTGTTACAAATATACTTTATAATAATTTTTTGAAAGGAGACTGGAAAAAATGGCAGCAGGAAGTGGAAATACTGGCCGTAATAGACAGTTAGTACCTGAAGCTCATAAAGCACTGGATGATATGAAATATGAAATTGCAAGAGAATTTAATTTACCTGTAACCCAAGGTTCAGAAGATTACTGGGGCAACTTAACTGCTCAACAATGTGGTAAAGTCGGCGGAGAAATGGTTAAACGATTGATAGCTATGGCTCAAAACCAGTTGAAATAATAGTTTGGTATATGCTAATAGATAAAATAATACGGCGATAAATAATCGCCGTATTATTTTGTTGTATTTTATGCTATAATCATAATATTATATCCTTACAATTTCTTAAGAGTTATATGAGGTGGGAACTATGATTCAAGACACTAACGCTTTAGCCGAGGATAAATTATCTATTTTATATTTTATGGGATGTTTAGGTATTCCTCTAACAAATGGTCAAATTACCCGTTTTTTTGTGGAAAATAATATAATTAACTATTTTGAGCTTCAGCAATATATTATTGAACTTATTTCTGGTGGACTAATAGATAATATGGAAACAGGTAATTCTCAATTTTTAACCTTAACCTCTAAGGGGAATAAGGTTTTAGCTTTTTTTAAAAAAAGAATATCTCCTACACTGCGTAATATCATCGAATCCTACGCAGAAAATAATCGTGAACGATTAAAAGATGAAAGTCAAATCACTGCCGATTACAAAAAAATAAACCACAAACAATATGAAGTTTTATGTAGAGTTACCGAAAAGGATCTGGTACTAATGGAACTAAAGCTTAACGTTCCCGATAGCAGTCAAGCCAAGGCTATTTGTGAAAATTGGAGACTTAGAGCTCCTGAGGTCTTTAAAGCTATGTTAGATCGTTTGATATAAAAACTATGCCATTTGGTTCTTTCCCTACCCTCATAGTATCAACTTTTCTACGAATTTTCCAATCAACAACTGAAATTGAATTATCGCCAGGATTAGTTACATAGACATACCTCTCATTATGATCCACAGCCATGCCATGTGTCATACCATTTGTGGGCACATGGTATATTATTTTTTTCTTTTCTAAATCCACTATTTCAAGTCCTCCATTACCCATTGAGGCAACAAATACATATTTTCCATCTTTGGTGATATATATTTGGCCTGGTATTGCATTTAGTCTGATTTCTGCTAAAGTTTTATAATTATCAGTATCAAGAACCTTTATACAACCCATATCACTATCGTTTGAAGATGAACAACTAACAAATAGAACATCCCCTTTCGCCGAATACCTTACTTGCATGGGGTTTTTATTAAGTTTAATAAGTTTTTTTAGTGATAGGTTATGGGCATCAATAATCATAACATCATTTGAATTAACATTAGCTATAGCTAATGTTTTAAATATAGGATCAAAATCTATACCTTGAGGCATGGAACCAGTCTTTAGTTGACTAATTAGTTTCATTTTTTTCACACAAACAACCGATACTGTATCCGAATCACTATTTGTGACAAAAGCTAAAGCACGTTCTTTATCATAAACCATATGCCATGGACGCCTTCCTATAATAATAGAACCTAATACTTCCCCTTTTAATAAATCAATAGATGCTATGGAATCGGCATAATACTGACTAACTAAAACCCTATAACTTTTGTCATAGTTTATAATATCGTAGGGCCCTGAATCTTTTGGTAGCTGTATCCGTTTAATCTCTTTAAAATGACAGGGATCAATAACTGAAATAGTACTATCGCCAGTGTTTGTAACTGCTATTAAATACTTATAGTTCATAATTGACCTCCCCATAATACTATCTGTTTATATGTTTTAAGTCCTTGTGTTAGTTCAGTACTTATCCTTAAGCCATTATTAGGATGAACTAGCACAGCGGTTAATTTGGTCTAATTTCATTATATGGGGATAAGGTAAGATGTGTAATCCAATTGAACAAGATAATAATATTGCATAAAAAAATACCTCCAAGGTAGGTAATCTAATTTTAATAAATTAGCTTGTCTACCTTGGAAGCATCATATCACATGAATTTCTTTAATAATCTCTTATAGCTGCTGTTGTTTTACTCTCTTTATTCTTTATATAACTTCTTGCACTTCCTGCTAGATATAAAGAACCGCATATTATTACAATACCTTCATGGCCTGCTATATCTATAGCCTTATCAATTGCATTTGGAATATTTGGTTCTGTAATAACCTTATCACAATATTTTAATGCTTTAGAACTTAGCTGGCTAGGTTCCATAGCTCTATGACTATCAGGCCTAGTTGCAATTATTGTATGTGCTAGGGGACAAACCTTGCTAACTACTACATCAACTTCTTTATCCTTTAATATACCTAATACCAAGGTTACTTGATCAGGGTTAAAATACTTGCTAATGGTATTAGCTAATACATTAGCACCTGCTGCATTGTGGGCACCATCTATTATGATCAATGGTTTTTTACAAACTTTTTCGAGACGTCCTGGCCATTTTGTATTGGCCATACCCTGGTATACAGCAGTCTCAGGCACTTGTACTCCCATATCCCTTATGACTTCTATAGCTGATAGGGCAGTAGCAGCATTTAAAAGCTGGTGCTCACCTATTAAATTTAGCTTAAGATCCTTATATTCTCTATCTTTATATCTAAAATCAAAAAAATTGCCTTCTAGGGATGATTCTTTAACCGATATTTGTTCTTCAGAAACTTCATATAAAAACGCATCCCTATCTTTTGATACCTGCCTAAGTACTGAAGAAGCTTCACTTTGCTGTGGATATACCACTACTGGCCTGCCATGCTTTATTATACCTGCTTTTTCAAAGGCTATTTCTCCTAAAGTGCTACCTAGCACATCCATATGATCAAAGTCAATGGCAGTGATTACCGACAACAAGGGTTTATCTACCACATTAGTAGCATCAAACCTACCTCCCAATCCTACCTCTACTACAGCTATATCTATTTGTTGCTGGGCAAAGTAAAGTAGGCCAATGGCTGTAATTATCTCAAAAACTGTAGGATGGTTGCGGCCCTCCGCAACCATCTCTTCCACCTTTTCCTTTACCATTTGGGTGACATTGCCTAAATCATCATTAGGCATTTCCTTTAAATTTACTTGAATTCTTTCAGTAAAATTCTCTAAATAGGGAGAGGTAAACATTCCAACCTTATATCCCGCTTCATAGAGAATATGAGATATCATTGAAGTAACAGATCCTTTACCATTTGTTCCTGCTACATGAATATACTTATACTTATTTTGTGGGTTGCCCAAGCGATTTAAGAGATCAGTAATATTCTCTAATCCTAGTTTAGATCCAAATTTATAGGCACTATATATATACTCCAAAGCTTGATTGTAGTCCATTGAAATAGCTTCCACCTACCCTTATTTCATCAATTTATTTAAAGCTTCTATTCGATCATTTACTTTATCCATCATATCAAGATATTTATTAAGTTTTTGTCTTTCTTCCTCTACTATAGCAGGAGGTGCTTTTTTAACAAAATTCTCGTTAGCAAGTTTACCTTCAGCCCTAGCAATTTCCTTTTTCAAGGTTTCTTTTTCCTTATTTAGCCTTGCCATTTCCTTATCAAAATCCACCAACTCTTCTAATGGCATAAATATTTGTGCTTTATCCGTCACTGCAGAAACACTATTTTCTGGAATATCCGATTCACTATCCTTTAAAATTACCCTTGATGCAAAGGCTAGCCTCTCAAAGTAGATTTGTCCTTCTTCAAATACTTCTTTATAGCCTTGAGAGGGAACAATAATTACCTGTGCCTTTTGAGATGGATGAACCTCCATTTCTGCTCTAACATTTCTTATGCTTCTGATGGCATTCATTATTGCTTCCATCTGATCTTCGGCCTCACCATCCACTTCATTTTCATTATAATCTGGCCATGGAGATATCATAATGCTCTCACCTTCATGAGGTAAGTGCTGCCATATTTCCTCCGTTATAAAAGGCATAAAAGGATGCAACAGTTTCAAGGTATTGGATAATACGTAGGTAAGTGTATATAGTACTGTTTCTCTTTGCTCATTCTCCTGATCATATAATCTTGGTTTTGCAAGTTCAATATACCAATCACAAAACTCGCTCCATATAAAATCGTAGAGTTTCTGTACCGCAATTCCTAGCTCATATTTTTCCAGATTTTCAGTTACTTCTTTTACTAATCGATTGTATTTACTAATAATCCAGCGATCAGGCAATTCTAAATCCTCTATTTTTGGCTTCTTTGGAACAGAATCCTTCAGGTTCATCAGTATAAACCTAGAAGCATTCCATATCTTGTTGGCAAAATTCCTAGAAGCTTCAACCCGTTCATAATGGAACCTCATATCATTTCCTGGTGAGTTTCCTGTAAGGAGACTAAGTCTTAAAGCATCAGCTCCATACTCATCAATTACCTCTAGAGGATCTATACCATTACCCAAAGATTTACTCATCTTTCGTCCCTGAGCATCCCTTACAATACCATGGATAAATACATGACGGAAAGGAACTTCATCCATATGTTCCAGTCCAGAAAAGATCATTCTTGCTACCCAGAAAAATATAATATCATAGCCTGTTACTAAAACGCTAGTTGGATAGAAATACTCTAACTCGTCTGTTTTATCAGGCCAGCCTAATGTAGAAAAGGGCCAAAGGGCAGAACTAAACCATGTATCCAAAACATCTTCATCCTGCTTGAATTCTGTACTACCGCATTTTGTGCAATAGTCGGGCATATCCCTAGCTACAACTGTATCATTGCAGCCTTGGCAATAGTATGCAGGAATCCTATGTCCCCACCATAGCTGTCTGGAAATGCACCAATCCCTAATGTTCTCCATCCAATTAAAGTATATCTTTTCGAATCTTTCAGGTATAAATTTTATCCTTCCATCTCTAACTGCTTCAATTGCAGGCTTGGCCAAGGGTTCCATCTTTACAAACCATTGTTTGGATATAATTGGTTCTACTACAGTATCACATCTGTAGCAGTGTCCTACATTATGGCTATGTTCTTCTATCTTAGCCAACAAGCCCTGTTTTTCCAGGTCTTCTATTATTCTTTTTCTTGCCTCATATCTGTCAAGCCCCTGATATTTACCTGCATTTTCATTCATTACAGCCTCATCGTCCATAACACGAAGCTGTTCAAGATTATGTCGAAGCCCTACCTCAAAATCGTTAGGATCATGTGCAGGTGTAATCTTTACAACTCCTGTACCAAATTCTCTATCTACATATTCATCTGCTATAATGGGTATTTCACGATTTACCAAAGGCAAAATTACCTTCTTGCCAATGAGATGCTGATATCTCTCATCTTCAGGATGAACTGCTACCGCAGTATCCCCCAGCATGGTTTCAGGTCTAGTAGTTGCTATGGTCAGCTTTTCATCGCTGTCCTTTATTGGATAATAAATATGCCAGAAATTACCTCCTTGTTCTTGATGCTCTACCTCTGCATCTGATAGTGCAGTCTTACATTCTGGGCACCAATTGATAATCCTATCTCCCCGGTAAATAAGCCCTTTTTCATATAGTCTAATAAACACCTCTATAACTGCATGACTACAACCTTCATCCATGGTAAAACGCTCTCTAGACCAGTCAAGGGATGAACCTAGTTTTTTAAGCTGGTCTACAATTCTTCCCCCATATTTTTCTTTCCATTCCCATGCCCTTTCTAGAAAGCCCTCTCTTCCAACATGGTTTTTGGTAAGACCTTCTTTTGCCATTTCCTCAACTATTTTTACTTCAGTAGCAATGCTAGCGTGGTCAGTTCCTGGAACCCAAAGAGTCGAATAACCTTGCATCCTTCTCCAGCGTATTAGAGTGTCTTGTAAAGTATTGTCCAAGGCATGACCCATATGAAGCTGTCCAGTTATATTTGGAGGAGGAATAACTATACAGAAAGGCTTTTTACTCCAGTCCACCTCTCCCCTAAAATATCCTTTTTCCATCCATTCTTTATATCTTCTATCTTCTACTTGTTTTGGATCGTAAGTTTTTGCAATCATTCGATCTTCACTCACTCTATACTCTCCTCTCTCTTTATTTGGTAATTCTAAACAATCCTAATAACCCTATAAATAATCCAACTATTTTTAGTATAGTTGTAATCTTGAAAACCTTATGGGATGAGATTTTCATAATCCTTACTGTAATAAACCTAGCGCCATAAGTGATAAAAGCAGCAATCATAAAAAACAATAATGCCACCTTATCTATATTTATCAAATTTTCCAGCGCCTTCTCTAGCATAAGCAACACCTTTCATAATGGATAAAAAAAGCCTTACATCCTAGGGACAAGGACGTAAGACTCCGCGGTACCACCTTGTTTTTTGCTTTTAATAGAAACAAAGCCTATAAAAGCAAACACTCAAAATCTTTAACGGGATTAGCGTTTCAGCCTACTTGCGGTTCAGCTGAAATGTTCAGAAGCGACCTTCCATTTTCTCCAACCGGGGAAATCTCTCAGCCCATGGATTTCCTTTTCTGTCGGCCTTGAAAATGTACTCCTCTTCGTCATCACATGGATATGAAATTGTTGTTCAAATTTAGCTACTTTTGCATAATATTATAACCTATAAAGTTACGTTGTCAAGACTCAACTTAACCTATTGTGCTAGATCAATATTATTAAATATAAATCTCCAATGAAAACTTGTTAAGTTGACACTTATGATTAGCTTAGACATTGGTATTATGATTGCTCAAATTTATTATACCGTATTGAACAAGGGCAAATAATGTGAGAAAGACTGCAATTCCTAACAGATAATATGCATAAGGTAATTCAAACACTAAAGCTATAATAGCTACATAAAAGGCTGCACTAGCGGCTTTTCCGACAAAATTAGACTGTACTACAGTATCTCTATTTTTGTATAAGAATATAGCGCCTAGCACCATTAACAGTTCCTTGCCTAACACAATAATGACAACGATCAAGGGAACTATATCTACTGTATACAAGCTTATCAGAACCACAATTAACATTAGCTTGTCTGCTAATGGATCCATAAGTTTGCCCCATTTGGTAATCATATCGTATTTTCTAGCAATATAACCATCCAATACATCAGTAATTCCTGCTACCAAAAAAATTATAACACCCCATTTAAGATTGTTTTCAATAGCAGGATTGTAAAAGACATATATAAATACGCCAACGAGGCAAAATCTAATGGCTGTCAATATATTGGGTATATTCATGCTTATTTTCCTCTTCTCTTTATATAGCTTTGACTTAATTTTAACTTTCCTAATGATTTTTATACTAGGTTCCAATCATTGTTCAATGCACTAGTTACTATATTCTACTTATAATTAAAAATTCCTCCAAAAGGGCGAGGAATTACTACAAAACAATGGTCGGGATGACAGGATTTGAACCTGCGACCCCTTGCTCCCGAAGCAAGTGCGCTACCAAGCTGCGCTACATCCCGGATTATATGGAGCCAATAAGGGGACTCGAACCCCTGACCTACGGTTTACGAGACCGTTGCTCTACCATCTGAGCTATATTGGCAAAATACGGTCTAATACAGTAATTAATTATATCATATGAGTTTTAAAATGTCACCATATTTTTCAATACCATAATCAAGATGATCTAGAGAAGTCAAGCATATTTCAAAATTTTTATAAAAGATCTTAAGACCATAAGCCTATGAGTTAATTCACCTTTTATTAGTACCTGAATATTATAAAAGTACCTAAACTATAACAATTCTCAGGAGGTGTTATAAGGTGAAAATAATGAAATATTTTATTTTTGCTCTAGTTTTAGTATTGGCCATTTCCTTTGTTATGTCAGGTTGTAATAAGCAACAAGGACAAAAAGTACGTTTAATAGAAGTAACCCATTCTATTTTCTATGCCCCCCAATATGTAGCAATACATGAAGGCTATTTCAAGGAGGAAGGTATAGACATTGAACTTACTACCGGTGAAGGTGCTGACAAAGTTATGACAGCTGTGTTAGCTGACCAAGCAGATATTGGATTTATGGGACCTGAAGCTGCTATCTATGTTTACAATGAAGGTAGAGAGGATTACGCCCAGGTTTTTGCGCAGTTAACTCAAACCGATGGTTCTTTTTTGGTAGGTAGAGAAGAAGAACCAGATTTTAAATGGGAAAATCTAAGAGGCAAAACCATTATTGGTGGCCGAAAAGGTGGAGTTCCTCTTATGACCCTTGAGTATGTACTTAAGAAACATGGATTAACTCCCGGTGTGGATGTAGAAGTTCTAACAAATGTACAATTTGCTTTAATGGCAGGTGCCTTTACCGGCGGCACTGGAGACTATGTAACCCTTTTTGAACCAGTAGCTTCTACAATAGAAAACGAAGGTTCTGGTTATGTTGTTGCTTCTGTAGGTGTTGCTGCTGGTAACGTTCCTTATACAGTCTATGCTACCAAAAAAAGCTTTATTGAAAAAAATAAGGATCTAATCCAACGTTTTACCAACGCTATTTACAAAGGCCAGCAATTCGTCAAGGAAAAATCCCCTGAAGAAATAGCTAAAGCTATACAACCAGCTTTCCCCGATAGCGATTTAGATTTGCTTACTCAAGTAGTTAAAAGATATAAGGATCAGGATTCCTGGGCTACCAATCCTATTTTAAAGGAAGAAGATTTCAACCACCTACAAGATATAATGGAAATGGCTGGTGAACTTGATAAGAGAGCATCTTATGATGAATTAGTGAACAATGAGTTTGCAGAGAAGGCAACTAAATAGCATAACAAACCCAGCTATACAGGCCCCCTTGGGGGCTTTTTATTTTAACAAATCATATGCCAAAGAATATAATGAATTATGAACAAAAACTCTAAAATCCTTATATCTATATATATTTATTCATACAAGGAGGACTGAATATATGAATAGAAAAGAAGTGGTAAGTCTAAAAAATGTATCTTTGAAATATTACAGCTTAGAAGGTGAAACCCCTGCGGTTAATGATATATCCTTATCAGTTAAAGAAGGGGAGTTTATTGGAATTGTTGGACCCAGTGGTTGTGGTAAAACTACTATACTTTCCCTAATTGCAAGACTCATTAAACCCACCAAAGGGCAAGTTCTAGTAGATGGAAAATTAGTAGAAGGACCTTCTACTGATGTGGGATACATGTTACAGCAGGATCATCTATTTGAGTGGCGTACCATATTGCAAAATGTATTGTTAGGTCTTGAGATCCACGGTAAGGTCAATCAAGAATCTAGAGCAAAAGCAGAAAGACTTCTAGAAACCTATGGCTTGGGAGAATTTAAAAACCACTACCCAGATCAACTTTCAGGAGGCATGAGGCAACGGGCTGCTCTAATACGTACCTTAGCTGTGGATCCTAAAATATTATTGCTTGATGAACCTTTTTCAGCTTTAGATTACCAGACAAGATTAGCCATATCCGACGAAGTGAGTACAATCATTCGAAAGGAAGGTAAAACTGCACTGCTGGTAACTCATGACATATCTGAGGCAATCAGTATGTCTGATAAGGTTATAGTTTTAACTAAAAGACCTGCTACCATAAAGTCCATCCATGAAATCCGACTTACCTGTGAAAAAGATAATCCTATAAGTCGTCGCCAAGCACCTGAATTCAGAGAGTACTTTAACACCATATGGAAGGAGTTGGAAGTACATGTTCAATAGAAATAAAATCAAAGCAGCATCCAAAGAGCATGCTATGTACATTGCTAAGATTAAAAGAAAAAAACTGTTTATTCGCCTTACACAAATCAGTATTTTAATTCTATTTATTATCCTATGGGAGTTGGCAGCCAGATTTAAAATAATTGATGCTTTTATTACCAGTCAGCCAACTAGAATAGTTAATACATTAGTAAATTTACATGAAGAAGGTACACTTTGGATGCATATCTCCATAAGCATTATAGAAACCATAGTAGGTTTTATCTTAGGTACTGCATTAGGTACAGCTATTGCTATAGTACTGTGGTGGTCAGATTTTATTGCTAAAGTAGCTGACCCCTACCTAGTGGTATTAAATAGTTTACCAAAGGTCGCTTTGGGCCCTATTATCATAGTATGGATAGGTGCAGGACCCTTCGCTATTATAACTATGGCCCTATTAGTTTCCCTTATTGTCACTATCATAACAGTACTTAATGGTTTTTTGGATGTCAGTCCTGACAAAATTAAGTTGCTTAAGACTTTTGGTGCAACCAAGCTGCAAATCCTAAAAAAAGTTATCCTTCCTGCTAGCATTCCTACCATTATAGCTGCTCTTAAAATCAACGTTGGTATGTCTTGGGTAGGAGTAATAGTTGGAGAGTTTCTGGTTTCAAAAGCAGGATTAGGTCACTTAATTGTATACGGTGGGCAGGTATTTAAGCTTGACCTAGTTATGACCAGCGTCTTTATACTTTCCATTGCAGCTGCTTTAATGTATCAGTTTACCACTTGGTTAGAGAAAAAACTAATAAAATGGCACAATTAATGATAAAAAAGATGAGAGAAGTTTTTCTCTCATCCTTTTTTGCTTATTATAGTGATATTTTTTAACTGTGGAAGGCTAAAAATGTCTAACAACTTATTCCAAAATCCATCAACCTTTTGCATTGAATCTAACCAATTGCGGGTCTTCTCTAAATTATCACTGTTAAGGAAAAGAAGTCTTTCTGTTCGTAAACTATCATGTCCGTACACTTCTGGAATCTGTTCTATTATATCTTTGGCCCTGTTTATAGGGATACTATAGGCTAAAAATCTATCCCACACATCTAGTTTTGGCTTAACCAAATCAGATTGAAGGGGATTTTTTAAATAGTTTTTAAATCCAGTCCACAAAGCATTATTAATGGCTCCAAACTGTGTACGTTTGCAAATAAATAGAGAATATATAGCAAGTAGCAAGGCTAACACTATAACTGACAAGCCTCTTATCATTTCTCCCATGGTACACAGTATAACTCCTGGAATTGCAGCTAAAAGCCCAAACAGTAAGCAATATAGTTTAGCTTTTTGAACATTTTCGAAGAAATTCCATTTTTCAGCTTGTTCTAGGACTAACTTCTTCCATGTATTGTACTTATATTTGTAGCGTTGTTTATTACTTTCATCTTTAAGCCATGCTTCAAAATCATTAGTGGATACATTGGTAGAACCATGACCAAAATCCTCAAAAAGCCATACTAATAAATATTCTTCATGAGCTTTTAAATCCTTTGTTTCAACATCTGGATTCTGAGAGAGAAGGAAACCTCCCTCTTCCCATGGCTTAGCATTTAGATAACCTTTATTTACCAAATCAATAAGGGTAGCAATAATATAATCTTCTCTTACCTTACCTTTATTCATAAATACTCCTAATTCCGCTGGAGTATAGTAATTAGCTGGTATTTCATTAACATGTTTTTTATCAATGCCTGTTTTTGGATCCTTATCATACTTTATAAAAAGAAAAACAAACACAATAGCAATAGATGCACATGCAACAATAGTGCTCAGCCAGATAGTTAATTGGCGCCTTTCATAGGCTTGGCGAGCTTGTCCAATTTTTTCCTCATACTCTTGCATATCTGCTAATACTTCGTCTGCAATCTCATTTTCTATTATCTTTCTTCCTTCAGGAACCATGGAATTTGGAAGCAGCAATATTAGCCTTAAATCCTCATCCCCGGTCATTAGACTAGCATCATATTGAACAGTATTTCCATCCTTAAACTGTTGACTATAAAGGACCCCTTGTAAAAAAGATTGTGTTAGTTCCACATCTCCTCCTTTGGGAATGTGGACACTTATAGAAATCTCTCCAAGACATAAACCATCTTCTCGGCTAATAAAGGACCAATCTAGTAATGCCATGTCCTTATATATTCCAACTAAATCATATAAGGTATATTTATATACTAGAGTTTTTTGCTTTTCTTCTGTATCTATGGATATATCAATTGCATTAACAATACCATATTCCTCATCATAAATAAACTCATAGGAGTCCGATTCAATCTGCTCCAGTTTAGATTTTTTAATATCTTCCTCATTTGTTTCCACAACATTATATACGCTCATATTATCTATTGAGGACGCAACAAAAGCATCTATATTTTTCCTTATGGTACCTGAAAAGTTTTTATTAAACTTGTATGTAATATATTCCTCTATTGATACCGAACCGTCGGAATTCACATGGGCTGTTGACGTATAAGAATGAATTTTCCATGAATCCGATATATCCTCATTAGCCAAAGATTGAGATACTCCTAAAGTAGAAATTAATACTATGATAGATAATGCTAACACAATAAGCTTTTTCAAATCTCCCCACCCCTTTTCTTAGTTATTATTCTACCACGAAATCAAATTCATCTCCATACTTAAATAAAAATTAATATCATATTATCCAGTGAGCATAATATATGGTATTATTAGATTAATTGGAATATATTCCTGGAGTGATAGTCAAAATGAAATTATTCAAAACACCATTTTTATACTTAATTTTTGTCCTATCATTACTAGTTGTGGTAATCTTATTTTTCATGATAAACAATCCAGCAAAAAGAACCCTTGAGGAGTTTTTAAGCTCTGTTAATGAATCATCCAAAATACCTATACAAAATTTTGTTGTACCAGAGAACCTAGATGATCCCTTCATAACTATCCTTATGAATCAAAATATAATAAAAAACCATAGAATAATTAATGTTCAAAAGGCTGGACAAAATAGTAGAAAAATCAAAGCCTCCCTTACCACTGAGCATGGCTCTATTGATGTATGGTTTAGCCTTGCCAAAATATCTAACAGGTGGTTTATTACTAGTTTCCCGAAAATCACTAATATTGAAGCAGCTGTACCCTTAGCAGCTGAAGAAAAAGGAAATGGACATATAGAATATCAAATGGATGTGGATGGAACCCATCTATATTGTGCTTTCCCATCTCATAAAAGTGCAATCACTATAGGTTTACCTGTTTCCCTTGTACTAATAGAAGACTATATTGTTTTATATGAACACATGATCCCCATACATCTAAATAGGATAATGTCAGCATCAGACAGCCATATTGAAGATTCTAAGCTAGGATACATCAATATAGAATCAACTTTAAATGTATATGAGATTACCGATAATACACCTGTTTATCAGAAAAATTCCATTTTACCAATAGGCGTTAAAGATGTTATCTTATACCATTCAGCCTCACCAAGGAATAAAACCCTAGTAGCATATGTTGATTTAAGAAAATTGCCGAATGATATTGTTCGTGTTGTTTTAAAGGATACAGAGTTTCAAAATCTTGTACATCCAGAAGTAAGATTATCCTCTACTCATGGCCTAACTATAAAAAACATTGTTGATGATATTGAGTTTAATATAGAAAAGGACCAAGAGATTGTGTTTAAACACGATGGCGAAAAGGGTAGCCAGCTATTTAATAAGGATAATTTAATAGCTTCATCCTCTAATCGTTGGTATATTTCTCCTAGAAATGAAGGTAATATAATTGTTAATAGTATTATTCGAGCTCAAGCTCAAGGATCATCTGGTACACTTTATAGAGGAAATATAGAAATATCTAGTGGTGACAATGGATTGATAATAGTTAATGAAGTAGGTTTGGAAGAATACCTTTACTCAGTTGTCCCTAGTGAAATGCCCGTCAAGTTTGGTCTTGAAAGCCTAAAGGTCCAGGCTATTGCTGCACGTTCTTATGCTGTTAGAAGTCTGAAATCCAGAGGCTATGCCCGTTTAGGGGCCCATGTTGACGACAGTACCTCTAGTCAAATGTATAATAATATCCAAGAACATCCTGTTGCCATTCAAGCTGTTGATGAAACACGAGGTCTAGTACCCGTATTTGAAGATCAAATTATAGATTCTCGCTTTTTTTCTACCTCCTGTGGCTATACCGCTAATTTCCATGAAACCTGGAGTATAGACGATGTTTTCCCCAGCAAAGAAATTCCCTACTTGACGGCCCAGCCTCAATTTGAAGGAGATGCACCTAGCCTTTACAATGAAGAAAATTTTAGAGCTTTTATCAATCAAAAAAATTTACAAGGCTATGACCGATACTCTCCATTCTTCCGCTGGTCTTTCTCCATGAAACGGGAGCAGCTAGAAGCTGTACTGCAAGAAAATCTGGCTGTACTGCAAAAAAAACAGCCCTCCTTTATCCTTACAAGGGATAATGACGGATCTTTTAGTCAGAAGCCAATCCCTGAAAACATAGGCCAATTACAAAATATAGTACCTATTAAAAGAGGTCAAGGTGGCAATATTATGGAATTAGAAATCACTACCACTAGTGGGGTCTACAGAGTTATAAAAGAGCTCAACATAAGACAGCTCTTAAAGCCAGTTAATCTTATCCCTGGTGAAAAACCTATTGAGATATATCGCCATGACAACAGCATAGTAACTGACTTTCCTATTTTGCCTAGTTCCTTTTTCTATCTAGACATAATCCGGGACAAAAATGGAAATCTTTCCAATGTTACATTTACTGGAGGAGGGTACGGTCATGGGGTTGGCATGAGCCAGTACGGCGTATATGGCCTATCTCTCTTAGGTAAATCTTATACAGAAATAATTGAACATTTTTATCCGGGAAGCAGACTTGAAAGTTTATACTAGAAATTCCCTAACCTTATTTATTAAAGCTTCTCTAGTATTATCTATTTCCTCGTTAATTACCATCTCCAATAGTTTATTGAGAATAACCCCTATTTTTTTTCCTTGGGGAATACCTAGAGCAATGAGGTCATGACCGTCAATAGCAAGATCCTTTAAGGTTATACAAAGATCCTCTACCAAAACAGCATCAAATCTTTCTTCAATAGCATCTAGTCTATCTAGTTTTTCCTTGCAATACAACGGTTTTTTAGCCAAAGCATCAGCCCTCATTACCTTTAACAATCTCCTGAACTGGGTTTCTCCAATTTCACTAAGTAGCCTTTTAATGCTTTTAGAAGTTAAAGCTATTTGCATACTATGGTACTTAATTAGCTGCACAATATCATTTATATGCTTATTTGAAAATCTCATTCTCTTTAATATTTTTTTTGCCATATGCGCAGATATTTCAGCATGACCATAAAAGTGACCTACACTATTTTTATCTAATGAAAAGCATCTAGGTTTACCAATATCATGAAAAAACATTGTGGTTCTTAAAACAATGTCTTTATCAATTAATTCTACTGATTTTAAGGTATGTTGATATACATCGTATATATGATAATTGTTTTGATGATCAAAACCAACCATATCTTTAACTTCAGGTATTAAAAAAATAATAATTTCCTTAAATTCCATCAGTGTGTCATAGATCTTTTCTCCAAGTAAAGTCTTACAAAATTCAACAGTAATACGCTCCTGGGATATATTTTTTAGTAAGTACATACATTCAAACATGGCCTTTTTTGTTCTCTCTTCAACTTCGAAGCCCAAAACGGATGCAAATCGAATTCCCCTAAGTATTCTAAGGGCATCTTCGGAAAAACGCTCTACTGGATCACCCACACATCGAATTAAGCCCTTTTTTATATCTTCTTGTCCTCCAAATGGATCTACTATATGCCTATCCGTCATGGCACAAGCATTAATTGTAAAATCCCTACGCTTTAAGTCCTCGACAATGTTTTTGGTGAAATATACTTTATCAGGTCTACGTCCATCGGAGTATCCATCATCAATTCTATAGGTGGTAATCTCGATTAACTCCTTGTCAATAAGGACAGCTACAGTACCATGCTTGAGTCCAGTATCTATCTGATAATAATTCTTAAACACCCTTTTTATTTCCTCTGGAGTAGCCGAGGTAGTAATATCCCAATCGTCTGGTTCTTTTCCCAATAAGGAATCTCGAACACAACCACCCACAACATAAGCTTCATATCCAGCTTGATGAAGTTTATCTAATGTAAATTTGATTTTATTAGGAATATCAATATTTAATGTGCTCATCTTTTGCACCTCATGAACAAATTTGTAATCTTTTCTCTAAGTATTACAAAAGTTGAAGCTTACACATCCTACTTTTTTACCTTTCTTGTATAAAAAAATATCCCTACTATAAAAATAACACCTATTAACCCTACTATAGGATAAAGGGTATTTACTATTGAAGAAAATCCAAGAAAAGAAAGTAAGGATGCCAGACACACTATTAATGTAGCCGTTATTATATGATTAATACCAAATCTATCATGAAAAAAGGAGGTCATAGAGAACAAATTGCCTACTAGGGTTGTGAAAATAGCACCCCACACAACTAAAGAATAAAGAATTGAAAAAAAACTGGATTTATTAGAAATAATATAAAGAACTGGTATTTCATAATCGAAAATATAAGGTATATGTGCTAGCAAGCAATAATGACTGGTTAACAGCATGGCTCCCAAAATGCTTCCGCCTAACAATCCGCCTAGCTTTAACACATCTCTATCCCTAAATTCTTGCCCTAGTCTTGCCAGTACTCCAGTGCTGAAGATTATATTAAATGACGCATAAGATATTCCTTGTTTGATAAGATGAATTGTGCTTGCCTCTACAAAATTAATTTGACCCTCAAATGAGTTTTTTGCAAATAAAGTTATGACAATTATTATAATCTGAAAAGACAAAATAGCACTTACTAGTATTTTGTTGATAGATAATATTCCACTTATACCAAATCCGATAGTGACTATAGCTGCCAATGCAGTTATGGTAACTCCGACTAGATATGATGTCTTACCAAATTCTTGAAACATAGCACCAGCTCCAGCCAACATAGCCATGTTGATAACCATCATAGAAAAAAGCAGGTAAATGTTGATAACAGGAGAGAGAAATCCAAACATGGTATCTATTAATTTCCCAAAGGAGGAGGCCTTTAGCTCCATCCCCAATAAAAGGATCCGGGTTCCAACAAAAGTAAATAGAAAAGAGGAAATCAAAATTGCCCATAGGGCCTTATATCCATATATGGTGAAAAAACTCATTACTTCCTGTCCTGATGCAAATCCTGCTCCAACCACTGTACCTACATATGCAAAGGCTATTCCACCTGCTATGCCTACTTTTTTACTTTTATCCATCATATATTCACTCTCCCTAAAATTCCGGCTTTAATATGAATTCTATAGCCTAGTGACTATATATTTAATTGGGAGAGTAAATATGAATAAATCTCTAAGTATCTTTAGAACCCGATTCTTTTATCATCATTATAGTACTGAAAGGATCAAAGGAAATGTTAAACTGGAGAACATCTCCCACTCTACATCCTTTTGGCAAGTACTCAATAGGAATTACAATACTTTCATTACTGTGTTGAGGACAGATAATTCCCTTATCATCCTTCAGATCCTTTAATACAGCTCTCCACCTCATACCCTAACCCCCTCCTTTACTGCTTAATGAGTCAACTATTATCTAATACCTTCTTTATTCTATTAAGGTTATTATAAAGAGTCGAATAGGTAATATCATAGTAGTCCGCAATATCTTTCTTTTTAATGTATATATCCTGATCAATACAATAATATAGCTCTAATGCTGCAGCCCAAGCCTCATATTTTTTAATCTTAGGTAAATCATCGGGATACAGAGCTTTAACAAATTTAGTCCATATCATTTCTATAATCTCTTCGTATCCTTGCTGATATCTGCCTTCCATCTTATAAGTGGCGATATTAAGCACCATTTCCATTTCTAAGGGCATTTCAAAATAATCCTTATCTAAAAGATCTACTTTTACCTCTAAAATATCATCATCCACATAGGTTAAATAGGGCTCCTCAGCAGCCATCTGTTTTAATAGACCTAAAGCTTCAGTTTTTAACTCTTCGCTCTCATTTACCATCAACAAAAATTCCCGAAGAAACTCCTCTGCTTTACTGTCGTTAAAAGACGCTACCACGTTTAAAATTGCTTTCTTTATTAAATCATCATTAAGTCCTAATCCCCATCTTAACAAAGTAATAAGATTATCATCATTTTTCCATCTTACTAGCAATTCTCTCTCATCAAGCCTCAGAATATTATTTAACTCTTTAATCCTACGTAGGATTTCATCATAGGGAACTTGAAAATGATAGAATATTTCTCTACTGCTATCTTTATGGTTTGCATATTCCTGGGCTAAGCGAATGTAATAGTTACTTATAGCATTGGCTGGATCAATTTTGCTTATCTTTCTCCAATGCTTAATAGCATCTTTATATTCCTTTAGATTAAAATGGGATGCTGCTACATAGTGAAGAACACGAATATCATATGGTTTATAATGCAGTAATTGTTTTAACACTCGATTGGCCAGTCTGTGTTCTTTCAATTCACATAAAGTTACAGCTATCTTATGAAGTTCTTCTGGATCCTGGGTTTTAAAATTAACAATTTTATCTAAGTATTTCTGACTACTTTCTAAGCCATCCCTTTCATTTATAAAAAGACATATGTTACAGTTTGCATGAATGTTTTGAGGATCCATAGCCAGAACTTCCAAGCTTGTCTCTATAGCCTTGTTAACCTTTCCATCACAAAAGTAAGCTAAAGATAAATTGTTCTTGACAAAAGTAAGGGTAGGATCTAATTTAACTACCTTCTCTAGTTTGCTAATCGCTTTCTTATAATCTCCCCGGTCTAAAAGATACTTACCTTCAGCAGCTAAATTGTATATACTTTCCCTATCTGAATCAAAAA
>ERZ773359.1688-NODE-1688-length-29821-cov-16.768293_pt1 | contig 29821 bp, 21 predicted proteins | sample MGYA00374955_ERZ773359 | MGnify/ENA primary metagenome ERZ773359 (study PRJEB29098, sample SAMN04486028) | biogas fermenter metagenome | study: EMG produced TPA metagenomics assembly of the Biogas fermentation microbial communities from Germany - Plant 4 DNA1...
TAAAAAGAACCCCTATACTTATTTTATCGAATGAAACAAAACAATTCGATAAAAGTTGTGATCCGATACAACGGATCCATGATACTGTTAGACGGAGGTACATTTGTATGAAGAAAAGTATCAAATACGTTGTAGTCTTATGTATGCTCGTCGTAATGCTGATGCCGACAACAGCTTTTGCGGCAGAACAGTCCTGCTTTGGCAACCTGGAGCAAGTTGGTCTAAAGGTCAACGCGGCACAGATTCAGGATCTCTGTTCAAAATACATGTCCAATCTTAAGAATTGCTTTGATCTTCAGGCGCTGAAAGAGGCTTGCGGCAAATTTGACAACTCCCTAAAAGGAATGAAATGCAATTTTGACAAGACTCCTGCTAAAGTGCAGGCACCGAAGATTAGCGCTCCCAATGCATCTGCAAAGCCTCAAAAGCCGACAGAAACTGCAAAACCTGCAGTTCCCGCACCGGTTAAGAGGGAAACTCCTGTGGCCAAAAAACCTGCGGCTCCCGCAGAAACACAGAAGCCGGCAGTTCCTGCCGGGAACAACGCCACCGCAGGCAGCTACGAAATGCAGGTGGTGGAATTAGTGAACAAAGAGAGAGCGGCCCAAGGGCTTCCGGCGTTGAAGTATAATTCAGAGCTTTCTAAAGTGGCGGAAGCGAAAGCAGCAGATTTGAGAGATAATAATTACTTCTCCCACACATCTCCTACATACGGTTCGCCTTTTGACATGATGAAATCCTTCGGCATAAAGTATACGGCAGCCGGCGAAAATATTGCAAAAGGATACATGAATCCCAAATCCGTAATGAAGGGTTGGATGAACTCACCCGGACACAGGGCAAATATCCTGAACAGCAGCTTTACGGAAATCGGCGTCGGTTATGTATCCGACAGCAAAGGCGCCGGTTATTGGGTGCAGATGTTCATTCGCCCGTAAAAAATGCAATTTATTTTCTTAATGCGTATCAACAGACCCTTGAAGCACAGCCTTCAAGGGTCTGACTTTTTGCCAAAGATTCAGAAATTTTTGATTTTTGTTTGCTCGGGATAAACAAAATGTGCTATAATGGAAACAACCTTTCACAAAACCAATCGTTTCTTTATGGGAGTTAGGAGGTGTTGTCTTGAAGAGAAAAGTTTTCTGCGTCTTTCTAGCCATAACTCTTGTTGCGTCCAGCTTTGCAGTTGCTTTTGCAGACACGGTTTATGTAGTTAAGCCGGGAGATGTGCTTTGGAAGATTGCAAAAAATTACGGCACTACTTGGCAGAGTTTGGCGGAGTACAACAAGCTGTCGAATCCACATCTGATTTTCCCCAATCAAAAGATTCTGATTCCTGATGAAGAACCGGCAGCTCCCGCACCCGAGCCTGAGCCGCAACCGGAACCCTGGGATCAGGCATTGGATGATCTAAAGAGCATATTAAGTGACGTCACGGATAACTACCTGGAAGCGGTAGATCCGGACTTCGCATATGATATCGCCTATGAATTATCCAAGAATCCCAAATATCTTTCTTCCAGTCTGGGTACGCGCACTGCGGGCAGCGATGCGGAACATGCGGCGGCAGATTATCTTCTTTCTGTAATGGAGGATATGGGACTTGAGGAGACCGAAAAAGTCGGTGTCCGAGTGGACAAATGGCAGTTTAATGACGCTACGCTGACATTGGAAGGCGATGACAGGGTCATTAAACCTCACTCCTACGCAACCGCTGCTACTCCCAAAGAAGGCATAACGGCCGAAATTGTGTACATGGGCACAGGCACTATGTGGGATTATGAAGAATACGAAGGCGACGTGACAGGAAAGATCGTACTGGTCGATATCGATATGAGAGCGGACTGGTGGATTACATATCCCATGTTGGAAGCCGAATTACAAGGGGCTGCAGCCATTATAAACTCCTGTGTCAGCGGATTTTCTGAAATCAGCAAAGACGCATATAATGCTAACGATATTTGCGGACCAGTAAGCATCCCCTGTGTCAACATCACCCAAAACGACGCCGAATACATCAAAGCTCAGCTTGAGGAGAAAGGCACCGTTATAGGGACATTAAAGGTTGATAATGTGGTGGAACCCGGCGGAACGTCCTATAACGTTGTCGGCAAAATCAAGGGTAAGAACTCCGAACAGCAAATCATGGTAGGAGCTCATTACGATATGTATTTCGAAGGATTCCAGGATGATAACATTGCAGTGGGCATCGTGTTGGCCATCGCAAAAGCTATGCTGGATTCCGAGTACGTTCCCGAAAACGATATCGTGTTCTGCCTGCACGGAGCCGAAGAATGGGGAGCCATCTACACCCAGTTCGACTGGACAATCGGCGCATGGCGAATGATAAATGAAGCCCGTCCCGAATGGGCAGGAAAGACTTTGGCTTTCATAAACTTTGAGCTTCCCGCTTATGAATTCGATACATACACCAGCGTTTATTCGGCGCCGGAACTCTATAGCCTGATCGATATTTTTGTAAACAAAGGTTTTGCGCCGGAACCCGTGGGATGCTTCCCGGACGGCGTTCTGACGGAAGGCTATCAGACTTATACATATTCAGACGACTTCTCGTATTATGTAGCCGGTGTCCCGTCTACCGTTAACGGATTCCTGCTCCAGAGAGATATGGAGACGGTATTCCCCTTCTATTACGATTATTATCACACCAACTTCGATACACCTGAGACATACAATGAGAATGTGGCAAACTTCAATATCCAGTTCTACGGAACTTTTGCCATCTTCATCGATCAGCTGCCGGCGCATTTCCTGGATTACACATCCCAGTATGACCGGCTGACGGAAGCCCTTGATGAAGAGATCTGCAAAGCCGCCGGAGCCGATGTGGAAGCCTACAAGGAGGCGGTGGAGAAGCTTGGCGAAGCCGCTGTTGCAGCAAAGGACAAGGTTATCGACCTCAACATCCGTTACGTGGAAGCCGTCAAATCCGGAGCGGATCAAAGCGAAATTGACGCCATTCGCGCGGAAGCAAGGGCTTTGAACAAGGAGAACCTGAAGATCTTCAAATTTGTACAGGATACTTTGCTTGGACTGATGTACGAAACACCCGTAGTACCCCATGAATCGCCACAGAAAAACATTGCCCTTATGGAAGCTGTCATCGCCGCTCTTGAAGAAGGGGATGTGGTCACGGCGGCAGACGAATACGCCTGGGCAATTAACGAATATTTCGAGTGGTACGAGATGTACTTCAGCCCTGAAGTAATGGAGATTCATTACGATATGTTCTACGGTGAAGATAACCAGGACAATCTGTTCTGGGGTACGGGCAAATCCTTCGTTCCGGCCAAAGTATCCGAGGCCACCCGTTCACTGTTTGAACGATATGAAGAAGAGGGCGGAGATTTCTCTAAGGAAATCGAGATTTACAGGAAAGCAATCGAAGAACAGAGAGCTGTTCTTAAAGAACTGATGGCCAAGGAAACGGAGGATATCCTTAAGCTGGTCGATATGCTCAAGTAGGTTATCAGGTAACGATATATGATGTCAGGGGGCGGAATCTATGCGCATAAAGCACATTTAGGTTCCGCTCCCGTTTATTCTTCAAAGGACCCATAGAGTTAAAGGCGCCCGTTGCTTTTCCCTGGTAAATTCTCCGCCGGTCGTATAATTCTTGCCCGGTCTCTCCCGTTGTAGTATAATAACCTTCGGATATAGCGGCTAAAACCGTGATTTTATCAAAGGATAGAACTAACATAGATCGGGACAAACCGCTCTGTGAATCATTGTTTCGGGGGGGGGAATATTTTATCTTATGAAGAAGATTTTATCGCTGTTTCTGATTCTTGTGCTGATGCTCAGTCTTTCTTCATGCGATACGACCAACGCGCAACCTATCGACTCTTTACCCAAGGTAGTTATGGTTGCGTCGGAAGGAGGACTCGGGGACGAATCCTTCAACGACATGGCATATGAAGGAATTCTCAAAGCAGCGAAAGACTATAGAATTGAAGTGACGATAGAGGAACCGGAAGATCGTTATGCTTACATAGAAACCGTGTCTGCCGTAGCCGGGGAAGCAGATCTTGTTATTGCCGTCGGCTATATCGATGCTAATACGCTGCAGGAAATTGCGGAGAATAATCCGGACACTTATTTTGCCGTTGTTGATTCCCAAGTCCAGGTTGCGGACAACGTAATGATCCTTTCCTTCAAAGAAGAAGAGGGATCATTTATTGTGGGTATAATAGCTGCATTGACTACAGAAACTCAGATATTGGGATTTGTAGGAGGTGCGGAAGACGGCACGATTGAAAGCTTTGAGTTCGGGTATCGAGCCGGAATCAAGGCTATCAATCCTGAGGCAAGGGTATTGGTGGAATATACCGGTTGCTTCGATAATGCAGAACACGGAAAAGCAGCAGCCTTGTCCCTCATAGAAGAGGGTGCCGATGTGGTCTTCCATGCGGCCGGTGAGTGCGGCATCGGAGTCATCGAAGCCGCAGGTGAAAAAGGCGTTTGGGCAATAGGTGTGGACAAAGATCAATCTGATCTCAATCCGGACGCAGTGCTGTGTTCCATGTTTAAGCGGGTGGATCACGGGGTACACCTGGCAATTCAGAGCTTTATGGAAGGTAAATTTGAAGGAGCCGTTTATGAGTTCGGTCTGGACTTCGAAGCGGTGGGATATTCCGATGCCGCAGGCAACCTTTCAAATGAAGTCAAGTCTTTGGCAGATTTATACGCAAAGGCCATTATAGCGGGCGACATTTATGTTCCGAAGAACAGGGAAGAGTTTGAGGAATTCAAGGTTCCCGAAGAGGGGCTAATATAAAGATCAAGAGTGAATAAGCTGATAGAATTGAAAATATTACTTTTCACTTTCTGTTTGTTGGGGTATAATGGAAAAAAGTTCATTATTGCTGTCGCTAAGGAAATTATTAGGAGGAGAAGAGCAGATGAAAAGATTATTAGTATTGCTGTTGGCCTTCGTAATGGTGTTCAGTCTTGCTGCCTGCGGCGGTGGGGAACCCGCACCCGGGGATGAGGGCGAGCCCGCGGCCGAAGGGTACGAGATTGCAATGATCACCGACATCGGTTCTATCGATGACAAGTCCTTTAACCAAGGTACTTGGGAAGGAATCGTGGCTTATGCGGAGGAGCACGGAATTACTCACAAATACTACAAGCCCACAGAGCAGACCACGGATGCTTATCTGGCGGCCATTCAGCTTGCTGTTGAAGGCGGAGCTAAAATAATAGTTACTCCGGGATTCCTGTTTGAAGAGCCCATCTTCATCGCCCAGGATCTGTATGAAGATGTCCACTTCATTCTGATTGACGGCAATCCCCACAATGCGGATTACACCGAGTTCCGGACCAATGACAATACGGTAGGCATCGTCTATGCGGAAGAGCAGTCCGGTTACCTGGCCGGCTATGCAGCCGTAAAGGACGGCTATACCAAGTTAGGCTTCATGGGCGGAATGGCAGTTCCTGCAGTAGTTCGTTTCGGCTATGGCTTTGCTCAGGGTGCCGAAGCTGCTGCTGAAGAGCTCGGTATCGACAGCATCGAACTCAAGTATCACTATACCGGCAACTTCGATGCCACACCGGAAACCCAGACTCTGGCCACTTCCTGGTATGCAGAAGGCGTAGAAGTTATCTTTGCCTGCGGCGGTCTTGTGGGTAACTCCGTAATGTCCGCTGCTGAAGCGACGGGTGGAAAGGTTATCGGCGTTGACGTAGATCAGAGCGGCGAATCCGAAACGGTCATCACCTCTGCAATGAAAGGTTTGGCCGCATCCGTACAATCCGCATTGGATGCCTACTACAAAGGTGAATTCCCCGGCGGACAAGGTTTGGTATACGGAGCAGCCGAGGACGGTGTCCAACTGCCGATGGAAACATCCAAGTTCAATACTTTCTCCCAGGAGGACTACGATAAGGTCTTTGCGGCTCTTGCTTCCGGAGAGATCGTGCTGAAGAAAGACGTTGACGAGAACGGGAATGAGCTGACCTTGGATGACCTGGGATTGACAAGGGTTAAATATACCTTGGTACAGTAACATTTGATAATCAACTGCGTCGGTTTACCTTTCTTTGATGCATTTGTCTGAAGGAAGGACAAACAACAAAATGATTTTTTTCAACGAACCCTTTTATCAAGGGTTCGTTGTTGTTTGTGTCATGTCTTTGGAGGGCATATACATTTATGATTTATTTTTACTGGCAATTCATGTATAATTAGGTTCAGTTGAACAGGATGTCCGCTAACTTCTCCTGTTTGTGATGAATGAATGCCTGTCGCGCGGTAGTAATGCGAAAATTGATGAAAACGGAGGGCGGCAATGGATGATTATGTAATCGAAATGTTGAACATCATAAAAGAATTCCCCGGAGTAATCGCCAATGATGACATCACCCTCCAGCTTAAGAGGGGTGAAATCCATGCGCTGCTCGGTGAAAACGGAGCAGGAAAATCTACACTGATGAGCATACTCTTTGGCCTCTATCAACCGGATAAAGGTATCATCAAGAAAGACGGAAAAGAAGTAAATATCAGCGATCCCAATGTGGCCAATGCTCTCGGGATCGGCATGGTACACCAGCACTTCAAGCTGGTACACAATTTTACGGTGCTTCAAAACATCATTTTGGGTGTAGAAACCACGAAGAACGGTTTTTTGCGAATGGAAGAGGCGAGGGAGAAAGTAATCGCCCTTTCAGAAAAGTACGGGCTTGCCGTAGACCCTGATGCCATTGTTGAGGATATCACCGTAGGCATGCAGCAGCGTGTTGAAATATTGAAAATGCTCTACCGGGAAAACGAGATCCTGATCTTCGACGAACCTACGGCAGTACTCACTCCCCAGGAGATAGAGGAGCTCATAAAGATCATGAAAGATCTGGCTAAAGAAGGAAAATCGATTCTTTTCATCACCCATAAGCTGAACGAGATCAAGGCCGTTGCAGATCGCTGCACCGTGCTTCGCAAAGGAAAGCGAGTAGCCACCATTGATGTTGCATCCACCTCAAAAGAGGAAATGTCGGAAATGATGGTGGGCCGTAAAGTGGAATTTGCAGTTGAAAAAGCCCATATTGAACCCGGTGAACCCGTCCTCGAGGTCAGGAACCTCACCGTTGAGGACAAGCAGAGCGGGAAAAAAACAGTAAAAGATGTATCCTTTACCGTTCGCAAAGGTGAAATTGTCTGCATTGCAGGAATTGACGGGAATGGCCAATCGGAATTGGTATACGCCATTACCGGATTGCTGCCCGCAGACGATGGACAGATTTTCATTAACGGTATGGATGTGACGAATTTGTCCATAAGAAAACGCAATGCCGCAGGTATGAGCCACATTCCGGAAGACAGGCACAAACATGGACTGGTGCTCGATTATACACTCGAGGAAAATTTGGTTCTTAAATGTTATTATACTCCTATTTTCCAGAAGAACGGCTTCCTGAAATTCCAGAAAATCAACGAGTATGCCAATTGCCTGATTGAAAAATACGACATTCGCAGCGGTCAGGGGGCAAAGTCCATCGTACGGAGCATGTCGGGAGGCAACCAGCAAAAAGCCATCGTTGCAAGAGAAATCGATTTAGGGCCGGAAATTCTGATTGCAGTTCAACCTACACGAGGATTGGATGTTGGGGCAATCGAATATATTCACAAACAGTTGGTGGTACAAAGAGATGCAGGAAAGGCAATACTATTGGTTTCTTTAGAGCTGGAAGAAGTCATGAATATAAGCGATCGCATTCTCGTCATTTATGAAGGGGAGATCGTGGGAGAACTGGATCCTAAGACCACTACCCTTAAGGAACTGGGTCTCTACATGGCTGGCGGAAAGCGGGATGAAAGGAGTGAAGCAGTATGATTGCTGTATTGAGGAAGCTTTTAAATATTCGTGGATTTAACAATGCCACTTCTTCCATCGTTGCTATTCTTGCCGGTCTGCTCTTCGGGTTTATTGTTCTCCTGATAAGTAACCCCTCTCAGGCAGCCGACGGCTTTGTCATCATCTTGAAGGGAGGTTTCTCCACAGGTGCAAAAGGGATGGGGCAGGTAATGTACTTTGCCACACCCCTGATCCTTACGGGTCTTTCCGTCGGTTTTGCTTTTAAAACCGGGTTGTTTAACATCGGTGCTTCGGGACAATTCATCATGGGAGCCTTTGCCGCCGTATATATCGGTGTAAAGTGGACCTTCATCCCCGCGCCTTTCCACTGGATGGTCGCTCTTCTTGCCGCCACTCTTGTGGGAGCCTTGTGGGCGTTGATACCGGGTCTGCTTAAAGCTTATCTTAACGTGCATGAAGTCATCTCCACCATCATGATGAATTATATCGGGATGTACCTCGCAAACTATTTGGTGAAAACCACGGTATACGATTCCAAGAAAGCCCTTTCCATGAGCGTTGCCGAATCGGCGGTTTTGCCTAAAGCGGGATTGGACAAGATATTTTACAATACCATGGGCTCTTCCGGGGCGGTGGATGTGTCCACGGTGAACTGCGGATTTTACATTGCCATAGTAATGGCCATCATCATATACATCGTACTGAACAAGACCACTTTCGGTTACGAGCTCAAAGCGTGCGGGTTTAACCGAGATGCCAGCAAGTACGCCGGAATCAACGAAAAAAGAAGCATCGTACTCTCCATGGTCATTGCGGGAGCGTTAGCCGGACTTGGAGGCGGGCTGCTCTATCTCTCCGGAGCCAGCGGGCGTCATATTAAACCTGTGGACGTGTTGGCGCCGGAAGGCTTCAACGGAATCCCCGTTGCGCTGTTGGGGTTATCCAATCCCATAGGAATAATCTTCTCCGCCATCTTTATTTCCTACATTACCTTGGGCGGAAATTACCTTCAGACTTTGGATTTTGTTCCTGAAATTATCGATATCATCATTGCTTGCATCATTTACTTCAGCGCTTTTGCTCTCATATTCAGAAACATTTTGCCCGCGTTGCTGAAATGGAGACTGAGTGTTGCTGAAAAAAAGAGAAGCCAGTCTTCTGACAGTGATGAGGAAGGGCTGGCAACAGAAACAGAGGAGGGTAAGGAATAATGAATATTTTATATCTGGTAGTTCAACAGACCATGTTCTTTTCTATCCCTCTGCTCATAGTGGCTTTGGGCGGCGTATTCACTGAACGAGGCGGTGTCACCAATATCGCTTTGGACGGTATGATGATCATGGGGGCATTTACAAGTATTTTCTTCATAAACAGGATGGGCGGAGTCATGAGCGGGCAGCCTTTGCTGTTGCTTGCCATCCTCATTGCCGTGGCCACAGGAATGATCTTTTCGTTGCTGCATGCCTACGCATCGGTAAATATGAAGGCCGATCAGATTATCAGCGGTACCGCCTTAAATATGTTTGCGCCGGCATTCGCTATCTACGTTGCCCGTATGATTCAGGAAAACAGCGTGCAGCAGATCACTTTCAGCAACACCTTCCGTATAGCATCTGTGCCCATATTAGGTGACATTCCCATTCTGGGCGGGCTTTTCTTTAGAAATGCTTACATTACCACGTATATCGGATTGCTCATACTTGTGGTTTCGACAATCGTGCTGTACAAGACCAGGTTCGGACTGCGTCTGCGGGCTTGCGGGGAGCATCCCCATGCGGCCGATTCAGTAGGAATTAATGTATATAAGATGCGCTATGCGGGTGTCATAATATCCGGAGGCTTGGCCGGACTGGGGGGACTGGTGTTCGTCGTTCCTACATCCACCCAGTTCAACGCCACTGTGTCCGGCTATGGATTCCTTGCTCTTGCGGTTATGATTTTCGGGCAATGGAAGCCGATTCGCGTTCTGTTTGCCGCATTCTTTTTCGGACTGATGAAGACCATCGCTTCAGCCTACTCCGTCATCCCGTTTCTGTCCACGTCACAGATTCCAAGCGATGTGTATAAGATGATACCGTTCATCGCAACCTTAATAGTGCTGGCCTTCAGTTCCAAATCTTCGCAGGCGCCCAGAGCGGTTGCGGTACCTTATGATAAGGGCAGCAGATAATGTGTGAGAAGAACCCACATATGTGAAAGGACCTCTTTATCTGTCAGCTCTATGATTTGGCAAAGGTCCTTCGCAGGAAGGGAGAGATACATCCTTGGCATTTTTACCGGTTACTAGAGAAGATATGGAAACCCTGGGCTGGGAGCGGCCGGATTTTGTCCTCGTAACCGGAGATGCTTACGTGGATCATCCATCTTTCGGGCACGCGATTATCAGTCGAGTTTTGGAAAGAAGAGGATATAAAGTAGCCATTCTGCCTCAGCCCGGGTGGCGTAATCCTGAGGATTTTCGCCGTTTCGGAAAACCCAGGCTGGGCTTTCTAATAACTTCCGGCAACGTGGATTCCATGGTGAATCACTATTCGGTGTTCAAGCGCAGGAGACGCACGGATGCTTATTCGCCGGGAGGAAAGACGGGCCGCCGGCCCGACAGAGCTGTCATAGTCTATAGCCAACGGGCAAGGGAAGCATATAAGGACGTGCCCATTATCCTGGGAGGTCTGGAAGCGAGTCTGCGAAGGCATTCCCATTACGATTATTGGGAAGATAGAATTCGCAGATCTATTCTCCTGGACTCCAAAGCGGATCTTTTGGTTTATGGGATGGGAGAAAGGGCTGTTGTTGAGATAGCCGAAGCCTTGGACGGCGGCATCGATGCAAAACATATCAGTTGGATTCCCGGAACCGTTTATCGCAAGACCCTTTCGACGGATCAGCTCGATGTGGAATTTCCGGGGCAGGCGCCTGTTCTTCTGCCTTCCTCCGAGGAAGTGTCCCGTTCGAAAAAAGCCTACGCCGATAGTTTTAGAATTCAATATAGGAATAACGATCCGATCAACGGAAAAATCCTGGTAGAGCCCTACGGCAACAACAATGTGGTGGTGACAAATCCCCCCATGCCGCCCCTTGAAAGCCTGGACCTGGACGATATATATGAGCTTCCTTATGAAAGGAACTGGCATCCCATGTATGAAGCGGAGGGAGGAGTTCCCGCCATCGAGGAAGTCAAGTTCAGCATTACGGCAAATCGAGGGTGCTTCGGAGGCTGCGCTTTTTGCGCTCTGACTTATCATCAGGGACGGGAAGTGAGAGGGCGGAGCAAAGAGTCCGTCCTCAGGGAGGCGAAGGCTCTGACCAGGATGCCGGATTTTAAAGGGTATATTCACGATATCGGAGGCCCCACTGCAAACTTTCGGAGTCCTGCCTGTGAAAAGCAGCTCAAATACGGCGTATGCAAGGAAAAGGACTGCCTTTATCCGAAACCCTGCAGGCAACTTGTGGTGGACCACAAAGAATATCTCGATATTTTGCGAAGCGTGAGGGGCCTACCGGGGGTGAAGAAGGTGTTTATCCGTTCCGGTATCCGCTATGATTACGTGATGGCAGACGAAAGCGGTGAATTTCTCGAAGAGATCTGCAAGCATCATGTAAGCGGCACCCTTAAAGTGGCTCCGGAACATATATCGCCCCGGGTTCTGGCAAGGATGAGAAAACCGCCGAAAGAAGTCTTCGAGACGTTTAGCAAGAGGTACAGGGAGATAAACGAAAGAATCGGGAATAAACAATACCTGATTCCCTATTTAATTTCTTCCCATCCGGGGGCTACGCTGGAAGATGGGGTGGAGTTAGCGCTTTATCTTAAAAAGAACGGATTCGTCCCGGACCAGGTGCAGGATTTCTATCCCACACCGGGAACTTTAGCCACCTGCATGTACTATACGGAAATGGACCCATTGACGGGGGAAAAAATATACGTAGCCAAAGATATTAAGGAAAAGAGATTGCAGCGGGCATTGCTGCATTTTCATAAAAAGGAAAACAGGCCTCTTGTAAAAGAAGCCCTTGAAAGGATTGGCAGAAAGGATCTCATCGATGTACTGAGATAACAGCCCATGTCTATGGCGGAAAAGGAAGGAATGAACATGAGTCTGATTATGAAGCTTCCTCAGATTATGGATGAAAGCAGGAAAGCTTTTGAGGAAATCATGGCCGCATCCGGCGCCGGAAGGTACGTCTTAAAAGAATATGCGGGAAAAGGAAAAATGAAAGACGGGTTTTCCGAAAACATGTTGGCAAGAGGCGACAACCTGCATTTCATGAAATTTCTGATCGATGAAAAGGATCTTTTAGGCAAGATTAACTTGATTTACATCGATCCTCCTTTTTTTTCGAAAACCCATTACGGGGCAGAAATCAAGCTGCGTTCCGACAAGGTAAAGAACATTCCCATCATGAAGCAGAAAGCTTATAAAGATACCTGGGAGGAGGGAATGGAAGAATACCTGAGGATGCTTGCCCTTCGAATGATGATCATTCGGGAGCTTCTTTCGGATGAAGGTTGCATTTGGGTGCATTTGGACTGGCACGCCGTTCATTATGTAAAAGTATTAATGGATGAAATATTCGGAGAAAAGAACTTCGTCAACGAAGTTATATGGCATTATAAATCGGGAGGGGCGAGCAAAAGGCGCTTTGCAAGGAAGCACGATACACTGCTGTTTTACGGGAAAACCGAGAAATATTACTTTGAGCCCCGGAAGGAAAAGTCATATAACCGGGAATACAAGCCTTACCGTTTCAAAGGCGTTAAAGAATACCGAGACGAATTGGGCTGGTACACCATGGTCAATCGAAAAGATGTATGGCAGTTGGACATGGTAGGAAGAACTTCCGCAGAACGTACCGGATATGTAACGCAGAAGCCCGAAACATTGATGGAACGCATACTGGAAAGCTGCACCAGGGAAGGAGATCTGTGTGCCGATTTCTTCGGAGGGTCCGGCACAATGGCAGCCGTTGCCGAAAGGATGGGGAGGAAATGGATTTCGTGTGACATCGGCAGGCTGGCCACAATCAGTTCACATAAGCGCTTGATTACGGCAGGCGCTTCCTATTGCGTATATGACGAAAAGGGCAGCGAATCGGATGATGAGGAGAAAGGAACAATAGAAGCGGATATTTCCCTACAGCCGGCTCTCGCTTCAGATAAGTTGCTTTTAAGAGTGGAGCTTACCGGCTATCGACCTTATTCCTTAAAACAGTTGCCAGTGGAAGATAAGTATCTGCCCGTAGTCGAAAGGATTCTTGAGGAAGATCCCTTGCAATTTGTCGCATACTGGAGCGTTGACTGCCGTTACGAAAACGGAATTAATAAACCCGATGCCTACATGTGCAAAAGCAATGAAGGTATTGAAACAATTTATGAGACTATAGGGTCGGATTTCGGCCCCGTCTGCATCAAGGTCATGGATATTTTCGGCAACAGCGCCCTGCTTACGGCAGACTTGTAAAAGACACCGGACCAATGGCGGCCATACTGGCTGAATCAACTAAAATCACGAAAAAGGCCTAAAATTTAGTTGATTTTTTGCCTTGGAATGCCGGCAACTAATGAAAAAACAGGAGCAAATCAACTAAAAAACATTAACATTGAGAATTTTAGTTGATTTTTCAATGAAAATATCAACTAAAAAAACCGAATTACATGTGAATTAGTTGATTATCCAATTATAAAGAGTAATTTATCACATTATATATGGAAAATATCAACTATAATATAAGTTTTCGCCAATTTTTAGTTGTTTTTTGAGTCAGACCAACAATCATGACTTTTCAATAACAAAATAGTATCTTTTCATTTGGTGTTGGACAATTGACAGACATTTTTACATGTATCTGTTCAAATCATAATTCATAGGATTATAAAAAAGGACTGATGTGAAAATGCGGAAGAACATAATAACCAAGGATAAATTAAAGGAATGGGGTATAGATTGGATCTTTATCATTGTGGGTTGTGCTTTGGGTGCATTCTCCAGCATATGCATAATGATACCTAACGGACTTTCCAGCGGGGGAATTACGGGCTTATGCCGAATTCTACAGGAGACCACCGGCATCAACTTTTCTATTTTGTATTACGGCTGTGCCTTTCTGATACTGGTGATCTGCAGTATCCTTTTAGGCATCGGAGAAGCGAGAAAAATCTTGCTTTTGACCATATTGTATCCCGGTTTTCTTTTTCTTTTTGAGCAGCTTGACATTACCTTGTTAGAAAAGAAGGACGTGATCCTGGCTGCGATTTACTGCGGCGTCTTCGCAGGTGCCAGCACAGGACTTATCTTTACCCGGGGTTATTCCTTTGGCGGAACGGATACCATAGCAAAGATCATCAAGAAAAAGCTGCTTCCCCAGGTGGGAATTTCAAAAATCCTACTGGTCATTGACGCCGTCATTATAATAGCTTCGGGGGTTTTCTTCGGCAGAAACATTGCACTGTATGCCTTGGTGACACAGATTATTTTCTCCAGAGTAGTGGATTACGTCATGTACGGTTTTGAATCCAGGGTCGTTCAACTGGAGATCATTACAGACAAACACAAGGAAGTGGCCGATTACATTCTTCACGAGGTTAAGAGGGGCGTTTCCAATGTTAACATAATAGGTCAATACACGCAGCAGCCCCGGCAGAAGATCATCACCCTCTGCTCACCCAGGGAAAGCATGCTGATAAAGCAATTTGTTGCAAAAGTTGATAGAAATGCTTTTGTAACGGTCATCCGCGTAGAGACGGTCTGGGGGTTAGGTGCGGGGTTCAGTGATCTGGTGGATAAGGGAGAATGACGCTCATCCTTCAATTTTATCTGTTCTTGGTGAAGTAATATACAGGCAATCCTGCCAGTGTGATTATAATGCCCACGGTTGAATTGACGGGATCGCTTACGATAGTGCTGATCAAAATATAAACTCCGCCCAGTATGCCCATGACCGGCGTAATCGGATAGAGAGGAACCCTGTAACGATTTGTTGTCAGGGGTCTTTTTCTCCTCAGTATAAAAACCCCGAAAACGCCTGACACGAAAAAGATCCACAGCACGAATACCAGGAGATCCGTAAGGGTATTGAAGGTGCCTGAAAAAATATAGATTACCGCCAAAGCGCTTTCCAGGATCAAAGCATTTGCCGGTGTGCCGAAACGTCTGTGAAGCTTCATCAGGCTTGCCGAATAGGGGAGTTGCTTTCTTTCACCCATGGAAAAGGGGACCCTTGCTGCCGTCATGACATAGCCGTTCAGAGCGCCGAAAACGGATACTATAATCCCGGCAGCGATGAAAGCCGCACCGCCGTTGCCGAACAATACCACCGCGGCCTCCGAAGCAGGTGTTTCGGAAGAGGTTATTTGCTCGATGGGGATGATGTTGAGCAAGGCCACGTTAATTAACAGGTAAACCGTTATGACGATTATAAGTCCGATAATAATGGCTCGAGGCAATTGCTTTGCCGGGTTTTTAAGCTCGCCGGCCATGTTCGTTACAGAAATCCAGCCGTCATACGCCCAGAGAGTGCCTAAGACAGCCGCGCCAAATCCTGCCCCTTCAGTGATTACGGAGGCGGTGCGAAAATCATTAGCCTCACCGTTGATGAAACCCCAAAGGATAATGATGCTGATGGGAATTAACTTGGCAATAGTTGAAAGAGTTTGAACCATTCCGCCGTATTTTGTGGAAAGGATATTCATTACCGTTACAAAAGCCAGAACTCCTACCGCCAACAGTTTTTGTTCCAATGGATTCAAGGGTATGAAGAATGTGGTGTAAGTGCTGAAAGCGATGGCGAGGGCAGCTGCCGCTGCAGGAAACGAAATAACCGTCTGAACCCATCCCAGCAAAAAACCCCATGCATCTCCGTACAGTTCTTCCAGGTATACGTACAACCCTCCCGTTTTCGGAATTGCCGCTGCGATTTCCGCAACGGTAAGGGCAGAGGCCATGGTAATGATGCCTCCGATTATCCAGGCCAGCAACCCCAGCATAGGGGATCCGGCATTGTGAAAGACTATGCTTGGCTTCAAAAAAATACCGGAACCGATAATCATTCCGACGACGATGGCGATGGCTTGCACAAAAGTTACGGTTTTTTTCAAGTTACGCTGTGTCATCTTATCCCTCTTTGCCGGCCTTTACTATTATAAGGCGTTCAGACTCGATTTATCATATTAAACTATTTCTATATATTCCCTTTTTATTAATTTTACAACAATTTATTACCAATATTTTAAAAGCATAATGGAACTAATTGCCCAAAGTTACGTCTTAAGGAGTAACGATTAAAGGTTGATGCCTGACATATTTATCAAAGCGGTTGCGCTTCGGCGAGTACAAGCAAGGCCACAAGGCATGGCGAGTCGTCTAAACAGAGGAGGGTAAGAGTATGAAAGCCATGGGATCCGGAAAGTTGACTTTATTGTTGGTATTTCTGTTGATTTTCAGCATGTTTGCCGGAGGATGTGCGGAAACTGTCCGGGCGAACCAACAGTACCCGGCTGCAGATTTAAGCGAGTATAAAGAAAAAGCGATTTTCATGCATGTAGGGAGTCCGTTGATCCTTTCCGGCCATGAGACAAAATTCCTCGATCCCGGGAATTTTGAGGTGGCAGCCATGGTTTACAAGCAGCGTACGTTGGTGCCGCTCCGTGCGGTAGCGGAGCATTTTGGAGCTACTGTCTCTTACGATCCGAGCAAACATGAAGCCATTGTCTCCTACGGCGGAAAACAATTTGTATTCCCTATCGGCAAAGCCAGATACCAATCCGTTGAGAGCAATAGATCCACAACCGTGGATATGGATACTGAAGCTTTGCTGAGCAACGATCGCACCATGGTTCCCATACGCTTAATTGCGGAAGATCTGCTTAAGAAGCACGTGGATTATAAGGATGGAGTTATCGTCATCTCTGATGAGGAGATTTCGTTAGAGGGGAAAGACGGTCTGGTAAATACGGTCAAATCGAAAATAGGGGCGGCTACGAAAGCGGAGTCAGAAAGTCAACTGAGCCGCATACTTCAATATAGGCCGGTATATGGGAACGTGGAAAGAAGCGGCGCGGCAGTACCGGAAATGGGTATAGACATTGCCCGTGACGGATCAGATCAGAATTCGGCAGAAGCTCCTGCGGCTGCGCCGGGTGAAAGCGGAGAGCCGACAAAAGGCGCCGGTTCTTCGGATTACTCTTCGACGAATGTCCAGGTTAAAGGCATCGATGAGGCCGATATTGTGAAAACCGACGGAAAATATCTTTATTATGCAGGAAGCAACGCGGTGCGCATCATAAAAGCTAACGGTCCAAAGCTTTCCGAGGTCTCCATAATAAAGCTGCCGGACGAAAAGTACGTGCAGGAAATCTATCTGGACGAAGGCAGGCTGGTTTTATTGGGCAATCGCACGGAATATGATAAAAAGCCTTACTATCCCATGATGGATGGCCCCGCAGAATCGGTGACACAACCTTCCGGCAGTTCCGTGGTCGACCTGCCAGCGGGCATTGAGCCGGATGCTCCTGTAGAAGGCGGAGGAGAGACCGGAAGTACGGGTGAGGCCGGAGAATCCATTGCTATCGAGCCGGATATTGCCAGGATTTATCCGGGATTTTCAAAGACATTCGCTTTTGCGGACATCTACGATGTTTCGGATCCTGCCGATCCAGTGTTGCTGAAGAGCCACGAGATGGAAGGCCATTATCAATCCAGTAGAAAAACAGGCGATCACCTGTATCTCATCACCAATACCGGTTGGTATGGCGGCATTGTGGTGCCTTTGATGCGGGACACGGTAAAGGGTGAGGTAGCCCTGCCGATGGATTTGAAAGATATCATGGTTATGCCCGAGCCTGTCAACCCCGGTTATGTGGTCCTATCTGCCATCAACATCAGGGATAACAGTAAAACGGAAGTGGAAGCCATTACAGCCTACGGTTCCACCGTCTATATGAGCCAATCGGCGCTTTATCTGGCCTCCGGCGGATACGACGGAACTACCTTTATTATCAAATTCCGGATTGACGGCATGAATATCGGCTATGCCGGTTCCGGCAGAGTAAAAGGGCATTTGCTCAACCAGTTCTCCATGGATGAATATGAAGGCAATTTGAGAGTTGCCACCACCGTTTGGGAGGAAGGCAATAATCTCTTCGTACTGGACGGTTCGCTCAATGTAATCGGTTCCGTAACCGGCCTGGCGAAAGGTGAAACGATTTATTCGGTTCGCTTCATGGGCGATAAGGGTTATATAGTGACCTTCCGCACCATGGACCCGCTTTTCGTCTTTGACCTGTCGGATCCAAGAGCGCCAAAGGTAACCGGGGAATTGAAGATGCCGGGCTTCAGCAATTATTTACATCCAATCGGAGACGGTCTCATCCTGGGTATCGGCATGGAGACTCGTGAACTCATTGAAAGAGATGCAGAGGGCAATGAAACACCCGTCGGATTCCGGCAAGGAGGACTTAAAATATCCCTCTTCGATGTTTCCGATATGGGTAAACCGAGAGAAATCACCAATCTCGTGATAGGAGAATCGGGCAGCTACAGCGAGGCCCTTTACAACCATAAAGCGGTCATGGTGGATGAAGCCTCCCAACGGATCGCGTTTGATGCCTATATCGCTAAGAGCAAGGATTGGAGCAACTCCCAACAGGGAGCCTTAGTAATCAGTTATAGGGACAATGAGATTGTTCAAGAGGGGATTTTGAAATATGAACAGCCGGAGGTATATGGTAAATATATTCCATACGGCCGCAGGGTGGCATACATCGGCAACACTTTGTATTATATCCAGGACGGCATAATCAACGCTTTTGATTCCAACAGCCTGGAGAAAATCGGATCACTCACTCTTAAATAAATTTATTTACAAAAGGGTATTTTGCAATAACGGACTTGTAAAAAGCGCCAGTCACTTTTTACAAGTCCGTTGCGTCTTCGGAAAAAGTGATTGAATCAGTTCAAATGTGATATCATATAAAATAAGAGACTTCGCCTTAGGGCGACAGACCGAGTTTATAAGATTTTAAGGGGGATTATAAAGTGGAAAACTGGCACGTTGCTCTTATTGCTGTCATTGTATTACTGATTGTTTGCGTGATTTTGGTCTATAACAGTCTCGTGCGAAAACGTAATACTGTAGAATCGGCCTGGTCAAACATTGACGTACAGCTCCAGAGGCGATATGACCTGATACCCAATTTGGTTGAGAGTGTCAAAGCCTATGCGAAGCATGAAAAAGATATCTTTGAAAGGATTGCCGCTCTTAGAACTTCTTTCCAAAACGCCACCTCTCCGAAAGAAATCGAGACCATCGATCAGGAGATGAACGTGGCGGTTAAGCGCTTGTTCGCCATTGCAGAAAACTATCCGGACCTTAAGGCCAGCCAAAATTTCCTGATGCTTCAGGAATCCTTGGCGGGTACAGAGAACCGGATCGCATACAGCAGGAACAACTACAATCATGCGGTGATGAGCTATAATACGGCAATACAGACATTTCCGGGCATATTGATTGTGAAGCCCTTCGGCTTTGTTGCAAAAGAATTCTTCGAAGTTGAGGATAGCGAGATGCGAGATGCGGTGCAAGTTAAGTTTGATTGATCGGAGGAAATATCATGGCCCAAAAGTATGTCAGCGTTTATGAACGAGTCAATCATAGCAAACGAAATTCCATCATAGTCGTGATTGGATTTATCCTGTTCTTCGCTGCAATATTTTCATTGATTGGATTGTTTTATGGGCAATCGGTCTATTACGGGGACTACTATGACTTGATTTCCACGGTTCTCATTGGAGCAGGTCTCGGAATATCTATTTCTCTGATTATATCTATCGTTTCTTACAGGAGAAGCGGGAAGATCCTGGCCAAAGCCGCCAACGCAGTGGAAGTGAAAAGGGAGGATAACCCGTACCTCTACGAATTGGTGGATGCCATTGCAGCAGGAGCACAAATAAAGCCGCCTAAAGTATACATCATCGAAACCGGCGAGATGAACGCCTTTGCCTCGGGGTCCGGCGGGAGCAACTCCATGGTGGCAGTAACGAGAGGGCTGTTAAACGGTCTGAACCGTGAGGAGCTCGAAGGAGTCATAGCTCATGAAGTGGCCCATTTAAAGAATGAGGATATTAAATTCGTTTCGCTGGCAGCGGCGCTGGCCGCAACTCTGCTGATGATTTTACATTTTTTTGGCAGGGGCATGTACTTCTCAGGGAGAGGGAGAAGATCGAACTCGAACAGATCCCGGGGCGGCGGGGGAAATGCCGTCATAGCACTTGTGGTTATGGTAGCATCCATCATTGCCATAGTGCTTGGACCGCTCATCGTGAGAGCCATGCAGAGCGCCGTTTCAAAGCAAAGAGAATTTCTCGCCGATGCTTCGGGAGCCGCTATTATCGGCTATCCTTTAGGGCTTGCTTCTGCTTTGGAAAAGATCGATAAGCATAACCGGCGTTACTTGTCCCAACATGCCACAGCTTTTAGTAATCAGTCCGTTCACGCCTTGTGTATCAGCAGGCCTTTTACAAAGAAGGTGTCCAGGCTCTTTTCCACACATCCGCCCGTTGAGGAGCGGATCGAGAGGCTGCGGAGCATGTGACGAAGTAATTGTTCCGGTGGGTTGTTTCATAGGCGATCACTTAATCTGGCACTCCGTGAATTACATTGACAAATCCCGCCGGTTCCTGTATTATTTACTTCGCTGGGTTCCACGAAACCCAGGATGTGTACCCGTAGCTCAGTTGGATAGAGCGTCAGACTCCGACTCTGAAGGTCGCAGGTTCGACTCCTGTCGGGTATACCATAAAAATGAACCCTCAAAGCGTTGAAATCACATGCCTTGAGGGTTTTTAATTTGCGCGGAAATTAAGAATGATTTACGATTTATTCATCGAAACCACGGTTTTTCACTCGCTTTATGGGAAATTTTATAGGAAAATTTTTTCTTAAAGCTATCTTCTTTTGTTTAGTCAGGCAGCGATACGATGCAAGGAAGCCAATGAAAGGATTTATTATATCTGCAATAAAAAAGTCGGAGTAAAGTTTACTCCGACCTGGTATGGTGGGCAGTAGTGGACTCGAACCACCGGCCCCCTGCTTGTCGAGCAGGTGCTCTAGCCAACTGAGCTAACCGCCCAAATGCTCGTGCCTTTTTATAATAAACGAAGACGAGAAAAAAATCAACTGTATATTCCTTTCAAAAGTAAGTTTAATTTCTTTGCATGGAATTATTCAGATGCTGTTATGAAAAGGGTTTCTGCCTCATAATTTAAATTTCTGTTACATTGTTCAGGATCCTTACTTTTCAACGAATTTATGTATTATAATAGATTCGACAAAAATCGACTTCAATGATTTTTTGACATGCGAGTTAAAGAAGGGATATCAAAATGAAAACAAGTATCAGAATAGCTCTAATAACTATTATCATTGTTATTCTCGGAAGCGTCATGGTCTTCGCCGGTGAACCTATTAAACTGCAGTTGGATGGCAGGATTGTCGAGACGGATGTGCCGCCCATCATAGAAAACGGAAGGACCCTGGTGCCTTACCGTGCCCTTCTTGAGTCTATGGGGGCTGAGGTTTTCTGGGAACAGGATGCCAAGATGGCAACAGCTATCCTGGGCAGTCACCGTGTTCAGGTGACCATTGACAATAATACGGCCTTTGTGAACGGAATTACTAAGCCCTTGGATGTACCTCCCAGGATCATTGACGGCAGAACACTGATACCCGTGCGGTTTGTGCTTGAAAACCTGAACTGCGCCGTGGACTGGGATCCCGACACGCGAACTGTGATCATAACCTCTCCGGAAAAGGAAGGACCTACGGTGATCCAGTCGATTTCATATGAAGAAACCGACAGCAGCTATAGAATTGTCGCCCGGGGAAACGATGTGGTTAAGAACATACGAACCTTTGCCTATGAAGATCCTGAAAGGTACGGAATTGACATTCTCAATGCTGCGTTCCCTGAAGGAGTGGGATCCATAGAGGCAGATAATGAGATATTTAAGTCTGTCCGCTTTTCACAATTTGATTCGGATACGGTTAGGATCGTTGCCGATCTCAACGAAAAAGTGGCAGGCAAGGTGAGTTTGTCAGATGACAGAAGCACAGTTTTCATAGATTTTGATAAATCTATCTTTGCAGGCGGTGATGTAAGCCGGGGAGGACAGGACGGCCGTGGGCAGGATGTATCAGAGGATGAAGACGAAGATATTTCAGGCATCCTCCCTGAGCTGGACTGGAGAGCAAGTGGAAAGCTGGTAGCCATCGATGCGGGACATGGAGGAAGTGATTCAGGCGCTACAGGCAAGATAAACGGCAAGGTAGTGATCATGGAAAAGGATTTAAATCTGGATATCGCTTTGCGGGTGTATAAAATGCTTGAAGAAGCCGGCGCCAACGTAGTCCTGCTTCGGGACAGAGATATTACCATGAATCTTTATTCCAGGCCGGAAGCGGCAAATGCAATGAATGCCGATTTATTGGTCAGCATACATAATAATTCCGCAGAAACATCCGCCCCTAATGGCGTAGAAGTGCTATACTATGACAAGGTAGGGATTGAAGCCTACGGCATCACCAGCGGAGAAGTGGCTGCTTTCATTCAAAAGGAACTGGTGCGGGAAACCGGATTGCGAGACAGGGGGATTATCAGCGCTCCTCATTTAGCTGTACTGAACAAGAGTCTGATGCCTGCAGTCATTATCGAAGGTGGTTTCCTTTCCAACTCCAATGATCTTCAGGTCATGCTAACTGAGGAATACAGAGAAGCTTATGCAGTGGCTGCAGCCAGAGGAATCATCCATGCGCTGAATGCTTGGGCAGATCGGTAACATTTGCGGAGAAGGAGAATCAAATACATGGATCAAAAGTTTAATTGTTTTACGGGAAGCGATGAATACGTTGCCGCGCCGGAGCTGATGTATGCGGTGAATGTATCTATCGCATTGGAAAAACCGTTGCTGATAAAAGGAGAACCGGGGACAGGAAAGACCATGCTTGCAGAGGCGATTGCAGATTCCCTGGGAAAAGAGTTGATCACCTGGAGCATAAAATCCACTACGAAGGCAAAGGACGGTCTCTACGTTTACGACACGGTTCAACGACTGTACGACAGCCAGTTCCATGAGGGAGATGTGTCCGACATCAAGAAATACATCCATTTGGGAAAACTGGGGGAGGCATTTACAGCAGAAGAGCAGCCCGTTCTGCTTATAGATGAGATAGATAAGGCAGACTTGGAGTTTCCCAACGATTTGCTCTGGGAACTGGATCGGATGGAGTTTTACATTCACGAGACAAAAGAGACGATTAGGACCAGACACCGGCCTATTGTCATCATAACCTCCAACGCGGAAAAGGAGCTTCCAGACGCATTTCTTCGCCGGTGCATTTTCCATTACATCGCTTTTCCTGATAAGGCAACCATGCGGAAGATCATTAAGGTTCATTATAAGGACGTAGAAGAAAAGCTGTTGAACCAGGTGATCGAGACATTTTATTGGCTTAGAGACATTAATGAGCTTCAGAAGAAACCAAGTACTTCCGAATTGTTGGATTGGGTCAAAGCTCTTCAAATGGGCGGAGTTAAAGTGGAGAAAATCCATGATGATCTCCCCTTCCTGGGCGTATTGTTGAAAAAGAACCAGGATATCGATGTGGTTTGGGAAATCAGAGAAAAGGGTTATACGAGAAAAGGCTGGGGCGTTTAACCCCCGGGCCGATATCAGCATGGGAGTGAGCAGTTGTTCATAGAGTTTTTCTTTCTGTTAAGAGAATATAAGTTAAACGTGTCCATAAAAGAGTGGCTGGATCTTATGGAGGCTCTTGATAAAGGCCTGGCAGGACCCAGTCTACTTGATTTTTATCATTTATGCCGCAGCGTTTTGGTGAAGAGCGAGACGGATTACGATAAATTCGATTTGGCCTTTTCCGAGTATTTCAAAGACTTCAGTTCTCCTTTCGAAATTCCGGAGGAAGTATGGAAGTGGTTGAACGGCGGCACGAAGATCAAAGAAGAGCTGTATGATAAAATCGATCCCAATGCTCCGAAGTATCAGTTGGAAGAGCTGAAACAGATGCTGGAGCAGAGGCTTAAAGAACAGCGATCCTGTCACAGGGGTGGCAACTACTGGATCGGAACCGAGGGCACTTCGGTCTTGGGGCACGGCGGTTTTGCGGAGCAGGGCATACGCATAGGAGGGGAAAGCAGGTATCGTTCCGCGCTGCAGATTGCCAACGAGCGAGCGTTTCGCGACTTTCGCCAGGATAATATCATCGATACCCGGCAGTTTCAGGTGGCCCTGCGCAAGCTGAGGCAGTATTCTACTACGGTGGATGCTCCAAAGACAGAATTGGATATAGACGGTACCATTAAAGAAACAACAGAAAACGGCGGATTTTTGAAGCTGGTTTTTGAAAAGCCGAGAAAGAATACGGTCAAATTGCTGCTTCTCTTTGATTCCGACGGGTCAATGCTCAAATATAGCAAGCTCTGTAGCGCGCTGTTTCAAGCAGTTCACAAGGCTAATCATTTCAGCGACTTGAAGGTTTACTATTTCCACAATTGTATATACGAACACCTCTATACTTCGCTTCATTGCATTAGAGGCGAGTGGGAGAATACTGAAAAGGCATTGAATACACTGGGAAGCGAATATAGGGTTATTTTCATAGGAGATGGAGCCATGGCTCCTACGGAGCTTTTCAGGCCCGGAGGGAATTGCAGAATCGGGCTCTATAATGAATTGCCCGGAATATATTGGCTTCAGAGGATAAGAGATAAGTACCCACACCATATCTGGCTCAATCCGATTGAAGAGTCGGCTTGGGACCATGCATATGGACATGTTACAATCAATGCCATTCGCGAAATGTTTCCCATGTTTGAACTGAGCCTGGATGGTCTGGAGAAGGGTATCAAAAAATTGCTTGTAAACAGGTAATGGTCCAGATCCTTTTTACGCTTATGAAAGATAACGAAATACGCCTTTAACCAATCCTAGAATCTTCACATCTTTTACGATAATCGGACTCATGTTTTCATTTTCCGGCTGCAGGCGGATGTGGCCCTTTTCCCTGTAATAAGTTTTGACGGTAGCTTCGCTTTCGAAACCATCTACCATAGCTACTACTATTTCGCCGTTGTTTGCGGTCTGCTGCTGCTTGACTAAAATATAATCCCCGTCGAAAATTCCCGCTTCAATCATGCTGTCTCCTTTGACCATCAGCATGAAATAATTGCCTTTTCCTACGTAACGAGCCGGTATGGGGAAGCTGTCTTCTATGTTTTCTTCGGCGAGAATGGGGGTTCCGGCAGCAATTCGTCCTACAAGGGGAACGTCCACCACATCGGTTCTTTCGTTGTTATGGTAAGCAGAGGCGGTGTGGGATTCCTTTGAAACACCTGCGCTTGTGTACTGCTTGTCGTGGTTAGGATCCAGAATTTCTATCGCTCTGGGTTTGGCCGGATCCTTGCGGATATAACCTTTCTTTTCCAGGTTTGCGATGTCTTTATGGGCAGTAGATGTGGATTTTATCCCGAGAGAGCTGCACATTTCCCGGACTGTGGGCGGGTAACCTTTTTTCTTAATTTCGGCCACAATGTACTCGAGAATTCTCTTTTCGCGCTCCTTTAACGGTTTCATCCTTTCATCCTCCCCCAATGTTTTAATAAATACTTTACATAAGTATAGCATAATGCGAACAAAATGTAAACATTTGTTCTAAAGCATGAATTAAAAAGAATAAAAAACATCGAAATAAGGAGTTTTTTGTCTTGGTGATATGGCTTGACAATGAAAGGACGCCCCGTAGTATATTGTATATAAATGGTAGTTTCTTCTTGTTTTGTTTATTTCTTCAGAACTAACCGCTGATAAACCGTTCGTTACTTAAAAAGGGGGATTAGAGAATGAGAAAGTTTGTTGCAATTATAGTAACCCTGATTTTTGTATTAGGGAGCCTGGTGCCTGCATTTGCTTGCACGGCAACAGTTATCGGCAAAGATGTTGCCGCCGACAGAAATCCTATAATAGCTCGGACAGAGGATTGGAGCTCTTCTTATAACAAAACGGTAATCGATGCAACATTGATTTACAAGGAACTCAACACCTTCTTCTTCGACATGGCCTGCGACCAAATATACAAAGAGGACTACGAAAAGATTACACCCTATGTGCCGAGTCTTTTGGGTGAACAGAGATTAGAAGAAATTTATCAGGAACTTGGAATTCCCCTGGAAGGCGGGTCCGCCCAGCCCCTTGAAAAGCCCGGTGAGGTTACGGGGTCAGAAGCAGGCGTATCCGTAATCTTATCCTCTCAAAGGGTTATGTTAGATGGCGCCGCAACAACCTTACAAGGATATTTGATTGACGGCTACAACTACTACAAGCTGAGGGATCTGGCCGCAATATTGGCCGCCACAGAAGGCAGGTTTAATGTAGAGTACAAGGAAAGCGCAGGGAAAATTGAAATAGAGGTCGGCGGAACTTACATCAAGTCTGACGATGATCTTTCACCTCTGAGCGCAGATGTTATAACCGCAAAGGTCAGCAGTCAGAAAGTAAGCCTTGCAGGTGAAGATCTTGCTGTGGAAGGATATAATATTGACGGCTATAATTATTTCAAATTGCGGGATATAGCAGAGTACCTGAACTTTGATGTAAAATATGAAGAAGAAGAGAATACCGTATTGCTTGTCACAAAGTAACAGATTTTTATGTGGGAAATCCTGTGGGAAACAGGTAAAATGCCCGTTGGGAGAAGTCCTCTCAACGGGCATTTTTCAATCTTTTTGGCACGCCAGGAGGGATTTCGCATCTGCTTCCCTCCGGTCGCATCTGCCGTCCTGCGCCTGTGCGACAGGCTTGGACCGTCCGCCTAAAAACAGTCCGCGACTGTTTTCTTGACGGCGGACGCCCTTTCGGGTTCGAATCCCTCCCGGCCAAATAAAAAGACTCATCTTGCGATGAGTCTTTTGGCACGCCAGGAGGGATTCGAACCCCCGACCTACTGATTCGTAGTCAGGCACTCTATCCAGCTGAGCTACTGGCGCATATAAATTAAAATTGCCATTATGGCGCGGAATTCATTATACAACATTTGTGGTGAGAAAGTAAAGTAATTTTTGACTAAATTGATCTAATAGTCCATAATGGTCCCATAATGGATTTTATCATGCCCGGTCTTTCAGAAGATAAAATCATTATAATCAAAACAGATAATAGGAAATAAGTGCATGGCGGAATAACTTGATTCTAGCTCTATAAAAAGGGTATAATCAAATTGGCAAATAATTAACAATCGAAGGGAAGAATATGAAGGAAGAAATTCAAAACGTAGTTTATACTGTTACTGCAAACTGTCAGGACTGTTACCGGTGCGTTCGGGTATGTCCCGTCAAAGCAATTAGCGTAGCAGAAGGACAGGCTTATATAGAAGATGAGCTTTGTATCAAATGTGGGACCTGTGTCAGGGAATGCCCTCAAGGCGCAAAGACCATTCGCTCCAGTCTGGAGCAGGTTAAGCAGCTCATCGAATCGGGACGCAAAGTTGCAGCCAGCGTGGCACCTTCCTTTGCGGCGGCTTTTCATATTGAAAACTGCAATAAGCTTCCGTCTGCCTTGCGGCAGTTGGGGTTTCAATACATATCCGAAACAGCGGAAGGCGCGAAGAGGATTACGGAAGAATCTTTCAAAAACACCACCGGCGGAAATCTGTGCACCGCTTGTCCTACCGTGGTGGAATATGTAGAGAAATACAGGCCGGAACATTTGAGCGTGCTGATACCTGTAGTATCTCCGATGGTGGCCCACGGCCGGCTGCTGAAAGAGCGGCTTGGAGAAGACTGGGCAGTGGTCTTTATCGGACCTTGCGCGGCGAAAAAACAGGAGGCTGCACGGCCCGAAAACCGGGATGCCATCGATTGCGCCCTCACGTTTACGGAACTTATCGAATGGATGGAAGAGGAAGGCATCGATCTTGAACAGTGTCCCGAGTCAGAATTTGAGAGCTTCGGAGATCTGGATCAGGCTCGTCTTTTCCCGCTTCAGGGAGGCATGCTCAAGACAGGGGGCATCCAATGTGATGGAACCGAACCCGATGTTATTCATATAAGCGGCGCAGAGGACGTGCTGGACGTTTTGGCTCTTTCTCCTTCGGAGTGGAACTATAAAGTTGTTGAGCCCCTGTTCTGCGCGGGAGGCTGCATCAACGGACCCGGTTTTCCAAAAGAAAGAAATCTTTTCAGGCGAAAGAGAGACGTGATTGCCTATGCAAAAAAAGCCTCCGGTAAAAAGATGACGAGAGAGCCTGCGGAAATAAATTTGAATGCTGCTTTTCGTCCTCACGAAGATATAGCCGGCCAGGAAGAGATCAGCGAGAGCGTAATCCAGGAAATTCTAGAAAGCACGGGAAAGGGCAGCCCGGAAATGCAACTGAACTGCGGTGCATGCGGTTATAAAACCTGCAGGGACAATGCCATTGCTGTAGCCCGCGGGATGGCCGAAACGGAAATGTGCGTTTCTTATATGAGGCGCCTGGCTCAGCAGCGGGCAGACCGCATCATTGAAACCACACCTAACGGCATTGTGATTCTGGATAAAACGCTTCATATTATAAGTATGAATCCTGCATTCCAGAAAATGTTTATGTGCAATAATAACATTATCGGAAAACATATTTCATACCTGCTCGACAGCGATAACTACGAAAAGCTTGCATCGGGTGCAGGAGAACAGTTTGAGAGTATAAGGACCAAATACGGCGTTAAGTACCATGAGAGGACTTATGCTCTGCGGGACGAAAACCAATACGTTGGCGTTTACTCCGATTTGACAAAATTCCGATTTGACGGCGATCAAATAGATCTCATCAAGAAGCAGACCCTGGAACAGGCTAAGGAACTCCTGTATCATCAGATTCGCTTCTCTCAGGAAATGGCCCATTTCCTGGGTAAAAGCACCGCTCAGAGCGAGGAAATAGTCAATCGAATAATGGAGTTATACGAGGAAAACGTAATTCGGCATGATGACTGATAAAAGGGTGGACATTGGATTGTACATAAAATCAGAGAATCTAAACCTAAAGCAGATAGCCGAGTCGGGACAGTGCTTCAGGATGAATGAAATATGCGACGGAAGATACAGCCTGGTAGCTTTTGGCGAATACGTGGAACTGCTGCAGATTGAAGAGAATGAGATCCGGATCCTGGGAACGTCTGAGGATCGGAGGCCTCAATGGGAGGAGTACTTTGACCTGCATTATGATTACGGGGCACTGGTTCAAAAGCTTTCGGAATGCGGGGATGAGTTTCTGAAAAGAGCTGCCGCTTTTGGCAGCGGGCTGAGAATTCTTCGCCAGGACCCGTTTGAAGTGCTTATTAGTTTCATAATATCGCAAAACAAAAACATACCTGCTATCAAGTCCGCCATTGAAAAACTGTGTGAGAGGTTTGGCGAGAAGAAGCGTTGGTCTGAAAATCCCGATTTGGTGTATTATACTTTTCCTTCGCCGGAGAGCATTGCAGCTGCCGAAAAGGAAGACTTGCGAGCCCTGGGGTTAGGATACAGGGACGAATATGTACTGGGAGCGGCTCGGGCAGTCTCCGAAGGCAGACTGGATATTCACGGTCTTAAGAGTATGGATTATGAACAAATAATGGAGGAGTTGATGAGACTCCGCGGCGTGGGCAAAAAAGTAGCAAATTGCGTAGCTCTTTTTGGGTTTCATAAGTTGCGTTCCGCTCCTGTGGACGTCTGGATCGCTCGAGTTCTCGACCAGGTCTATGAAGGTCGGTTTTCCTGGGAGTCATACGGGGATCATGCGGGCATCGTCCAACAGTATATGTTTTATTATATAAGGAATTGCAGTCAATCTTAAATCAGGATCTCAGCGTATTGATGTTCTTTTACGGCACCTGCTCCGGCAAGGTGCCTTTTTGTATAAGGAAAACCACGCGTTAGACGCGTGGTTCAGGAAACGCTATGCGT
>ERZ773359.1690-NODE-1690-length-29812-cov-7.151628_pt1 | contig 29812 bp, 25 predicted proteins | sample MGYA00374955_ERZ773359 | MGnify/ENA primary metagenome ERZ773359 (study PRJEB29098, sample SAMN04486028) | biogas fermenter metagenome | study: EMG produced TPA metagenomics assembly of the Biogas fermentation microbial communities from Germany - Plant 4 DNA1...
TTTGGGTTCTTCCCTTATCTTTTTATTAAATTGCCTACGATAATTTTACTCTAAGAATTAAAATATTGAATTTTACCAAGGAAATGGATATAATAATTACAAAGGTCAAAGAAAGTCAAACTGGGTTAGGAGGTGTAGCTTTTGAAGTACCGCGACTACTACGAAATATTAGGAGTTAGTAAAGAAGCTACCCAGGACCAAATTAAGAAAGCATATCGTAAGCTTGCTAAAAAATATCATCCTGATGCTAACCCCGGAGATAAAAAAGCCGAGGAGAAGTTTAAGGAAATAAATGAGGCTTATGAAGTGTTAGGCAATGAAGAAAAACGTAAAAAATATGATCAATTGGGTAGTGCGTTTAATTTCACCGACGGCTTTGATTTTGATCCGTCCAATTTCGGATTTAACAGAGGAAATGTGCGATATGAATACAGAACAACCGGATCCAGAGGTTTCAGTGACTTTTTTGACATGTTCTTCGGTGACGGAGGCATAGATTTGGACGATCTTTTCTTCTCGGGAAGACGAAACGGGTTTTCGAACAAAGGTTTCACGGCTAATCCTTTCGGTGGCTTTCAACAAAGCCTGAGAGGTGAAGATAAGGAAGCAGAAATAAAGATTTCGGTTACAGACGGCCTGTTGGGGACAGAGAAGCATATAAGCATCGAAACACCTAATGGCAGGAAAACTCTGTCTGTAAAGATCCCCAAAGGGATTCAACCCGGCGGTAAGATCCGTCTGGCCGGGCAGGGGGGAAAGGGTATAAACGGCGGGCCAAACGGGGATCTGATACTTGTGGTTCGTTTTAAAGAAGATGAGTATGAGCTGAAGGGATATGACATAATACAGAAAATTGAAGTTAAACCATGGGTGGCTGCTTTAGGCGGAGAAGTTACGGTCAGGACACCCGAATCCAAAATAATTGTAAATATCCCTAAAGGCATACGAAGCGGAGGAAATATTCGAATACCCGGAAAAGGTTATTATAACTCGATCGGCGGCAGGGGGGATTTATATATACAGGTAAATATAAATAACCCAGAATTTTTAAGCCCGAAACAACTGGAACTGTTCAGGCAGTTAAAGGAACTGGATGAACGGTCAATTCGGTAGGTTGTGGTTTGTATTGATTAGAGAGGTGATAACATGAATTTGGAAAAATATACGGAGAAAGCCCAGGAAGCTGTAGTTTTATCGCAGCAATGGGCTATAAGACTGGATCAGCAGCAGGTTGACGGAGAACACCTGGCTTTGACCCTGGTGGAGCAGGAGGACGGACTGATTCCAAGACTTTTGTGGGTTTTGGGCGTTAACCCTGCGGATATTTCAGCAGAACTTAAAAAGGAACTTGACCGGTTGCCAAAGGTATACGGGAGCGGGGCTTCAAACGTTTACGCCACAAGGAGATTCAACCAGATTTTGTTGTCAGCCGAAGACAAGGCAAAAAAGCTCAAGGACGAATATGTCAGCGTGGAGCATCTTTTCCTGGCTCTTATCGGTGAACGCGGAGGGTTCACTTCCAACCTGCTTAAGAAATATGGGGTAACCGAGGATACCTTTCTTGATGCCATGTCCAAGATAAGGGGGAACCAGAGGGTAACAAACCAAAATCCCGAAATGAATTATATGGCCCTTGAAAAATTTGGTCATGATTTAGTCGAACTTGCAAGAAAAGGCAAGCTGGACCCCGTTATAGGCAGGGATGCGGAAATTCGCCGCGTTATCAGGATACTGTCCCGAAGAACTAAGAATAACCCTGTGCTGATAGGCGAGCCGGGAGTCGGGAAAACAGCTATTGTGGAGGCTTTAGCCCAACGAATACTGAAAGGCGATGTTCCCGACAACTTAAAGAACAAAACCATCTATTCCCTTGATATGGGTGCTTTGATTGCGGGAGCAAAATTCAGGGGAGAATTTGAAGAAAGGCTGAAAGCAGTGCTCAAAGAGGTGGAAGCCTCAGACGGACGGATCATTCTGTTTATCGATGAACTGCATAATATTGTCGGCGCCGGGAAAGCCGAAGGGGCGATGGACGCGGGGAATATCCTGAAGCCTATGCTGGCCAGAGGGGAGCTGCACTGTATAGGAGCCACTACCCTAGATGAATACAGGGAATACATAGAGAAGGATGCAGCCCTTGAAAGAAGGTTCCAGACAGTTTTGGTGGAGCAGCCCACAGTGGAGGATACCATATCGATATTGAGGGGGCTTAAGGAACGCTTTGAAATACATCATGGAGTCAGGATCACCGACGGAGCCATTGTTGCCAGCGCAACCCTTTCAAATCGTTATATCACCGACAGATTTCTTCCCGATAAAGCCATTGACCTTATGGATGAAGCGGCAGCAATGCTCAGGACCGAAATTGACAGCATGCCTGCCGAACTGGATGAGATCATGCGCCGTATAATGCAGCTTGAAATAGAACAGCAGGCGCTGAAAAAGGAAGATGACAAAGCTTCAATGGAACGTCTTGCAGCCATAGAGTCCGAGATTGCCGAATTAAAGGACAGAGGAAACAAGATGAAGGCTCAATGGGAACTGGAAAAGGAATATATTAAGAGGGAAAAGGAGATCAAAAAAGAGATTGAGGAAATCAAACTAAAGATACAGGAAGCAGAGAGAAATTATGACCTGGAGACGCTTGCAAAATTGAAATACGGTAAGCTTCCCGAACTTGAGAATACTCTTGCCAATGAGAAAAAGCGCCAGTCTGAGCTGTCGGGACGCATGCTCAAGGAAGAAGTTACTGAGGAAGAAATAGCCGAAATCATTTCAAAATGGACGGGAATACCTGTTACTAAACTAATGGAAGAAGAAAAAGAAAAACTTTTAAATTTGGAGAATATTCTTCATCAAAGAGTTATAGGACAGGACGAGGCTGTAACCGCCGTTTCGGAAGCAGTTCTTCGCGCCAGGGCAGGCTTGAAGGACAACAGGCGGCCGATAGGCTCATTTATCTTCTTAGGACCTACCGGCGTAGGAAAGACAGAACTGGCAAAAGCATTATCGGAAGCCTTGTTTGATACCGAAGACAACATGGTGCGAATTGATATGAGCGAATATATGGAAAAACACTCGGTTGCCAGACTTATCGGCGCACCTCCGGGATATGTCGGTTATGATGAAGGTGGTCAGCTTACCGAGGCTGTCAGAAGAAAACCGTACAGTGTTATTTTGTTTGATGAAATAGAAAAGGCCCATCCGGATGTGTTCAACATACTGTTGCAGATCCTGGACGACGGGAGGCTTACCGACAGCCAGGGCAGAGTAGTTAACTTCAAGAATACGGTAATTATCATGACCTCTAATATTGGCAGCCATATTCTCCTGGAAAACACAGGCGACGAGGGAGAGATTGATGACGTAACCCGGGAAAAAGTTATGAAGGAATTGCGATACGGGTTTAAACCGGAATTTCTGAATCGTATAGACGATATTGTAATGTTTAAACCTCTTACTCAGGCTGAGGTGAAGCAAATTGTAAAACTGGTAATAAAAACATTGTCAAAAAGACTGGCTGAAAAGGATATAAAGATTGAATTGACCGAATCCGCATTGGACCATATAGTCGCCAAGGGATGGAATCCCGAGTACGGAGCAAGGCCTGTTAAACGATTCATTCAAAAGGAAATTGAAACCGAGTTGTCGAGACAGATGATAAAAGGCTTGATATCCGAGGGTGATACAGCCATAGTTGACAGTGAAGGCGAAAAGCTTTTCATTACCAATGCCGCAGTCAGGTAACAAAACATATGTCGTATGAATGTTGGCTGCTATGTCATTAAGTTGGTGGCATTAATCTGATCAACACAGGTGCCTGAAGAAGTTCGGAATATGATCCCTGCACCCGATTTTGTCAGATAAAGAATATCCTTCGACCAAACTGGAAGGATGCTGCTGCAATTAAAGTTGAAAAAGACACTAAACCTTGAATTTATGATTCATGGAAGAATCCATAGTTGCTTTTGTAACAGCAACACAGATAAGAGCCGTAAGGAAAACATAAATAAAGGAGAGCTATGCTCTCCTTATTTTTTAGTATCTTGGACCTCTGTTTTGGTTTCTGGCTAACTTTCTGGCCCTTCTGCAATCAGGACATCTTTGTGGTTCATTCTCAAAGCCCTTTTCCTTATAAAAAGCTTGCTCGCCCGCTGTAAAAACGAACTCTGCTCCGCAATCCTTGCATTGTAATGTTTTGTCTTCCATAATAAAAATCCTCCTTTAATTTCTGGATTATACCTTTCTTCATGACCCATAATCCAAAAATTAAGGAGTGGGCAGAACTAGAAAACAGTATTAATCCGGACATAAAATATACTTTAATTGTAGTATAGCATTAATAAGAAAAAATACAAGTGGTTTTGTAATTTTTTTATTAATTTTATAAATAATCAGTAAATCTATATAAAACCTTTTTTAGTTTATAGTAAATGTTTTGGTTTCATTCAGCAAATCATCTGACAAACCGTTCAGTGTTCTTGAAAATGCTGCTATTTCCTCGATTTGTCCACTGATAGTTTCAGTGGCTCCCAATATTTCCTGGGCGCTGGACGATGCTTCCTGAGCCACAGCAGTTACAGAATTGACCTTTTCTATTATCAGATCCTTGCTCTTAATCATCTCATCCGCGCTTTTAAAAGTTTCCCGGAGCATTGGGATGGATTCGTTCAGCGAATTCAGAATACTCAGGAAAGCGTTGTTAGTGTTCTCAACAAACATAACCTGTTCGTTCAGCTTATCCTTGGCGTCACAGCTTGTGGTTACAACACTTTCAATTGATGAAATAATATCATCAATTATTGCCCGAATATTGTCCGAAGACTCTTTTGATTGTTCGGCCAGTTTCCGGATTTCCTCAGCAACCACTGTGAAGCCCTTTCCGGCTTCGCCTGCGCGGGATGCCTCAATAGCGGCATTTAAAGCTAAAAGATTGGTTTGCCTTGATATGTTCTGTATGACCTTATTGATCTCATCGATTTGCTGGGCACTCTTACTAAGCTTGTTGATTTCATCAGCAACGATATCAAAGGATTCACTTGAGCTTTTTATTGATTGATTCAATGCTTTCAGCTGTATATTTCCTTCGTTTGACAAGTTGCCGGTTAACTCTATACTGTTTTTTGTCGCTTCCAGGGAATTATATATTTGTTGAACTATCCGGTTAAAATCGCTCAGCCTGTTATGTATAAACAGGAGTTCATCGGCCTGATGCTGCGCTCCGGCAGCGATCTCCGATATGGCCTGCGTTGTTTCCACAGAAGAAAATGCGATGCTTTCAGATATTTGAGCAAGATGGCTTGCCATATCATTCAAATCATCCGTTTTTTTCCTGATAACTCCTATAATGCCTGACAGGGAATTGATCAGGTTATTGAAACTTTCAGCCAATATGCCCATTTCATCATTTCTGTCAGAATCAATACTCTGGGTCAGATCTCCGACCTGAACTTTTTTGATACGATCCTGGAACTCCCTGATGGATTTTACCAGGAGACTGGAAAAGATAAAGGAAGCAATGATCCCTATTGCTAAAACTGAAAGACCGATAATCAATATCCTGATCCTTATGTTATAAAAAGCTTCATATATAGCATTTCCGTTCAGGTTTGCCAAAAGTACGCCAATTGTTTCTCCGGATGTATCCTTAAGAGGAACATAAATGGAAAGAAGCTTTCCCCATTCTTCGTTGTCCTGCAGTTCGAATTTTTCTTCGCCGTTGAAACTATCGCGCATCGCATCGGAAATATTTATACTGTTTTGTGCAATTGCAGTAGCTCCTGAAACGCTGTCAACTATGCCTGTCGCGCCTGTAACGGCATCAGTTTCCGCAGTCGCTCCCGAAACAGCATCAACTTCAGCCGCATGGCCTGTAAACAGAAAGAATTCGCCCTTCGCGTTCTTTTTCAGCAAATATAAATGCTCAAACCCTATTGCATCCTTTATTTTTGAGAATTCGCGGTTGATCTCCACATAATACTCGCTGTTTGTATCAGTGCTTTTTATGCTTTCGAACTTCTCAATGTCCAGGGTTTTGGATATGGATTTTAAAATAGTAATATAATCACCGCCGACAGTATTTATTGTGATGGACGGAAGCTGAATGATGACATATCCACCGACCAGGATGGTACAGAATATGACTAACAGGATACTGAGCAAAAGAATCTTTGTTTTCAGTGAAATAAACAGTGGTTTTCCCATTGACGACCTCCAGAATGATATAATAAAAATGATATACCACAAAACTATAGCCATTAACCAGGTTTAACTCTTCAAATTATTGACTGATTTTCTGATTATGGTTAAATTATTCTTGATACAAAAGCTTATAATATGTATAAAACCGCGGAGCTAAAAAAATCATATATTGATTATTAAGCAAGACAAACGGGTCTGACAGAAGAATGCTTTTCCAAAGTCTGACAACGTGTTACAATGAAGTTGGTTCTATATTACGGGGGTGCGAAAATGTCAGAATGTAAGAATGCAGATCTTAATAATATCCCGGAGGCCGGGGAGCTGGTAAGGCGTGCTCTGGATAGCAGGATGAAAGCTTATGTCCCATATTCCGGTTTTCATGTTGGAGCTGCCCTGCTTGCAGACAATGGTAAAATATATACAGGCTGCAATGTGGAAAATGCTTCTTACGGTGCGGCCATATGCGCCGAGAGAACGGCGATTGTCAAGGCAATATCTGACGGCGCCAAAAAGATTTTGGCAATTGCGGTTTCAAGTGACAGTAATTTGCCCACTATGCCCTGCGGCATTTGCCGGCAGGTTATAAGCGAATTCTGTTCACCGGATATGCCTTTGTTTTTAAGCAACAAAAATGGTGAATACAAGGTTTTCACGTTTGAGGAACTATTGCCTCATTCATTCAAGCAAAGCGATATGGAGGATGTTAAATAAAAATATGGCGTTTAAATCAGGTTTTGTAACAATTATCGGGAGACCGAATGTGGGTAAGTCCACTTTGCTGAATCTCCTGACAGGCGAGAAAATAGCTATAATATCCAACAAACCCCAGACCACCCGGCATACTATCCGTACAATCCTGACTACCGAAGAATATCAGCTTATATTCGTGGATACGCCGGGTATCCATAAACCTAAAACCAAGCTTGGTGAATTCATGGTACAGGAGGCACTGGGCACATTTGACGGGGTTGACCTTATCTTGTATATGATTGATGCACGGGATAAAAAGATAGGGCCCGGGGATTCCATGATAATAGGAGAGCTCGAAAAAGCAGGGGTGCCCGCAATACTATTGATCAACAAGATTGACATGGTGGAAAAAAGCTCGCTTCTTCCCCTTATAGCACAATACAGCGAGGCTTACGATTTTGATGAGATAATTCCAATAAGCGCGTTGGATCCTAAAACAAAGGATCTGGTATTAAATACTGTCAAGGAAAAATTACCCGAGGGCGAGAAATATTACCCGGAGGATATGCTGACGGACCAGCAGGAAAAGGTTCTAGCCCAGGAATTAATCAGGGAAAAACTTCTGCAGTTATTAGATGATGAGGTGCCTCATGGTATAGGGGTAGAGGTTATAAGGTTCAAAGAAAAGGAAGACAGGAATATAATAGAGATTGACGCCAATATTTACTGTGAAAAGGAATCCCACAAAGGGATAATAATCGGCAGGGAAGGAAAGATGTTAAAAAGGGTAGGCACACTTGCCAGGCAGGATATGGAAAGGCTTTTCGATTCAAAAGTATTTTTGCAGCTCTGGGTCAAGGTTAAGGAAGATTGGCGCAACAGTGATTTCATGTTGAATGAACTTGGATACAAAAAGGAGTAACTGGCTATTAAGAAATGGGCGTAATTAAGATAAAGGGTCTTGTGATAAAAGAAGTGCCCTATAATGACAGCGATAAGATGCTTACCCTGATTACCGAAGAACACGGCAAAATAACCGTGCTGGCACGAGACGCCAAAAAAAGCGGTCGTTCATCTTACGGGACGCAGGTTCTGACTTATGGGGAATATGTGATTTTTAAGGGACGTACAAGCTATACCATGAACAACTGCGATGTCCTAATGAATTTTTACAATCTTGCCGCCGATCTGACCCGCTTCGCCCATGCGGCTCATATGCTGGATATGGCAGGGGATGCGGCACAGGACAATACATTATCTAAAGAAATATTAAACCTTCTGATTCATGGCCTTGTGGCTCTTCAAAAAGGCCGTATTCCTCTTTTGGTATCTTCAGCTTTCGCGCTGAAATTAATGCAAATAACCGGTTATCCTCCCCATGTTAAAAGCTGTGCGTCGTGCAATACCAGTGATATAGAACAGATTTTTTTCAGCTTCAAAAACAATGGTTTTATCTGCGAAAATTGTGCAAAACATGACAACGAAGCCGTCAGGGTAGATATTGGAACGGCCAAAGGTATAATGTATGTTCTGTGCGCCCAAAACGGCAAAGTCTTTAATTTCGAGCTTTCAGACGAAGTATTGAAGGCTTTTTCAAATATTGCTTTCAAATATATCAGTCAACATCTTGATAAGAACTACAAAAAGCTCGATATATTAAATGAGTTGTAACAGGATTCAAGTTTCCCTTAATTTGATTAAATAACACAGAGGGATTATTGATTATGAAGCGTCTTTTTACATCGGGCGAAATAATGTATAAAAAATGGAATGACCATAAGTTATTGAATCTGGAATAAAAAGCACAGGAGGAGTCTTATATCGGTGGATATTCAAAGACTTAAGCAGCTTCTGTCAAGAGAAGAAAATGAAAAAATGGACTTTAAAGCCCAACTTAAGCTCACGACCGAAGGAGAAAAAAAGGAGCTTGTTAAAGATGTCACAGCTATAGCCAATTCACGCGGCGGCAGAGGATATATTATTTTCGGTGTTGAGGACAAGACAAAACGGATTATAGGTATTGAGCCCGATAACTCTCTTGAAGAACGAATCCAGCAGATTATTTATAACAGGACAGATCCACCGGTGCCTGTAAGTCTGGACCTGGTTAAAATTAAGAATAAGACTGTAGCCGTCCTTACTATTTTCAAAAGCAAGCACGCCCCCCATCAAATGCTCCAAACCGGGGCTTTCTATGTTCGCAGAGGTTCTACCACCGATTTCGCCAGACGCTCGGAGCTGGCCTCCATGATGCAGGAAAACGGACTTATGACTTTTGAAACCGTGATTGTAAAGCAAGCCACTTTGGAAGATCTGGAGATGGACAGAGTCAATGCATTTTTTAGGAGTATCAATGTATATACGGATCAGTCCCAAACACTTTTAATGGAAGCTTTCGGTTTTATCGGTCAAAAGAATGAAGGAGAGTTTTGTCCAACTATCGGAGGTCTGCTGCTTTTCGGTAAAAATCCTCAATTATTTCTCCCACAGTGTTTTTTGAAGATAATCAACGGGGACGAAATTGACATTATATCAGGCAATATCCTCAGTATGCTGGATCAGGCTGTAAACAGAGTGAAAACCATAATCAGCGATGAAAACTATCCCTTTGCAGCATTTGAAGAAGCGCTGGCAAATGCCCTGGTACACAGGGATTACATGGATTTATCCAGAGGCGTGTTGATAAACGTTACAAATAAAGCAATAGAAATTATAAATCCCGGGGCATTGACACAAAGCAAAAAGGTTTTCTTAAATATAAGGGAATGCCAGCCTGTAAGGCGTAATGCGTGGCTGTACCAACGCATCATTGCCATCGATGAGAACAGGCGGTTTATTAAATCCGGATTAGGTATGGACAGAATACGCAAGTCATTTGAAGGTATCGGAGAAGTCAAGTTTATTAATCTCGGAAAGCAGAACAGTTTTAAGGTGATTCTGCCTAGATAGGCTGAATTATCATCTGGTTTTTGATTTTTCTTTATCCTTGTTTTTTTCTTTTACTTTATCTTTACCGTTTGTTTTTAATTCCTCTTCCTGGATTTGCGCTTTATGCACCATTATTTCATCCAGTATTTTTTTTGCGGCAATACGGTTTGCGTTGGCTTCCAAAGCGAATTTCAACGCAAGAAGACTCAACCGCTCTTCATTGTCTTTACCGGAATTATCGCTGTCAAGCTTTTCAAGAGAATCCCTGACCCGTAGAGTAGTTTCCTTAAAAGCCTCATCCTGAATAGAATTAATTTGGTCGAACAATGCATCCATAGGCTTATTTTGTTTTTCATAGGAAATAAGTCTGTTTATATCCATGAGGGAAAGAATATTTTTCAGACGAAGAACAGAAATTAAATGTGCCATGTGTTCACGGGTATATTTTTTATTCAGGGGCCGGGGAATGATTTCATTTTTGACATAATTATTGATCATTGCAGGGGTAATAAACTTTTCATCATCATTTTTTGAGAAAATCGCAAGTTGTTTTTCAAGGTAGGTAATGACCTGGTCCATATAAAGATCAATATCAGGGAGGTCATTCCAGTTTGGCATGCGATAGTTTTCCATTTCGGTAACCCAGTCGATAAGCTTATTTTTGATTGACGACATAACTATCCCTCCGGACTTAACACAATTATTATTATAATTATAATATGAAGAGAAAAACTGTTCAATGTAGTAATAGAAACTATTGACATAACATAGGAAATAATATAATATAGTTTTAAAAACTAGATAAAAGCATAAAATAAATTAGAAAGCGTGGAGCGGATGTATGATTAATATTATCAAACGAGTTGAGATATGGGGCGATTCTGTTTTAAAAGGTGTTATTTATGATGAGATCTGTAAAAAATACAGACGCATTGAAACAAATCAATTAATGAATAAGATTACCGGGCTGGGGGTGGATGTTAAAAACAATTCAAAGTTTGGCATGACAGCACCGAAGGCAAAAAAACTTATGTTAAACGCTCTGGAAAAAGGTATAGACGCCGAGGCGGCAATCATAGAATTCGGGGGAAATGACTGTGATTTTAAATGGGCTGAGGTAGCCGCGGCCCCTGATAAAGAACATTTACCGAATACACCTCTGTCGGTTTTTAAAGAATGCATTACCGATATGGTGATGGCTCTCCGGCAACACGGCATAAAACCAATATTGGTTAATCTTCCTCCCATTCATGCAGGTAAGTACTTTAACTGGATCACCAGGGGGCTTGATGCCTCCGCGATTTTAAGATGGCTGGGAGATAAAGAACTGATTTATCGTCATCATGAATCATATAGCCTGGCAATTGTTGACCTTGCCCAAAGTCTTTCATGCAATTATATAGATGTACGTCAGCCATTTTTGTTAAAGCGGGATTATTACAATTATCTCTGCGAAGACGGCATACATCCGAATGAAAGGGGTTATGCACTAATTAATCAAACATTTACAGATTATATTAAGGCGATTATGCAAAGGTTATACGGATAGCCCCTTAACAATCCGCATTATAAGAAGCAATGCCTCTGAATAATTTACCGGCCTCTTAGGTGTAAAACCCGGTATTTTGCATATGCCTTCCAGCATACCGGAAGAATACATCAAGGCGAAACTGTAAATATCTTCTGCTGTATCAAATTGGGGAATGGCCTGGCGGGCTGCAATAAGTTCTTCCTCGCTGACATCCACGGTTTTATTATCATCGGTAAGATTGGTAAAATCAAATATACTTATGGCTGCGATATCATATGTAAGTGTATTATCTTTGCCGTATATGACCGAAGATTTTATTTGCTGGCAGTCTGTTTCAAAAACCTCTGTGAGAATATATACCCATGTATTAATATCCATATCTGCCTTGCTGAATTGTGATTCATAATCTATATCCAGGATATTTTCTGCCCGATTCAGCATTTCAAGTTTTGTTTTATCATCTTTTTCCTTGCTTTTTTCAAGGCTTTCCCTGTAATCGAAGTATTCACTTAAAATATCTTCAACGCTGTAAGCCCCATGAGTTTGATTTAACGTAGATTTATCCTCCGTAATGTTCACTTCCGCATCCGGATCAACCTGTTTTGAAACAGGCAGGCCAAGATTGGTAAAAATCCTGTAAAACATGGAAATTGCTTCGCCGCGGGTAAGAAAAGCGTTGGGACGAAACGCTCTCGATTTGTCAACCGAAAAATCGGTAAAACCAAGGCGGAAAGCCTTGCTTATCAACGCTTTGTTTTCTTCTCCGACTCTGTCCAGATCGGTTATGACAACTGATTTTTTAATGTCCTCATCGTCCGGTTCCAATGACACGGGATATCTTAAAGCAAGGAGATGCATCAATCCCGCCATAGCATGTTCCCTCATTATTTTATCTTCAGTTATATAATCGGTAATGTATGTTTTAACAAATGAAGAATCCTTATCTTTGAATGCAAGCAGTATTCGGACTGCTCTTTCCCAATCTGCTGCGGACATGGAAAGACTGGAAGTATCGTAATTTAATAAGTAATTCTCTATAAATTCTTTATCATCATTGCCGATGAACAAGTCGTTATCGACTGATAAATAAGGGATTAAAATATATTTGAGACCGTCGAGTTCTTTTTTCAAGGGTGAAGAATATTCTTCTGCCGATACATTCGAAGAGTTATTTTTATATGAAGATAACAATTGATCCTTACTGCCGATATCTTTAACAGTATCCTCACTGAATAAGGCTCTGCCCGGAATCATGGTTTTAGAACTGCAGGCTATTGTAAAAAGTACGGGTATAATGGCCGACATCAAAATCAGAACAATCTTACCGATTACCTTTACTTTCATTAAAAATTCCTCCCGGACTTTTCTTTTGTATATGCTGCTATTAAATATGTCGGATAATAAAAAGAATAACTGTAGGATAAGTATTAAAAAATGGTGTAAACTTTTTCTTCTGACTTTTCAGGCCTGTCTGGATGGTTGCAGGAGATCCCACCTTTGCTGTATTGTATGTTATAATACGTTGTGTAACTAAAAGAAATCAGTAGGTAAAAATATCATGATTTCTTAAAATGTATGGAGGGTCAAATGAATAAACCGGTTTTAGTAATTATGGCTGCCGGAATGGGGAGCAGATTCGGCGGATTAAAACAGATAGAACCAATTGATGACAAGGGGCACATGATAATTGATTTTTCCATATATGATGCCATAAGAGCCGGATTTGAAAAAATATATTTCATCATAAAGAGAGAAAATGAAGCGATATTCAGAGAAAAAATCGGGAACCGGATTTCACCGTTTGTTAAGGTTGGGTATATCTATCAGGACCTGGATAATTTACCTGTTGGGTATAGCGTTCCCGCCGGCAGGATTAAACCCTGGGGAACCGGTCATGCGGTCCTGTCCTGTTTGGGTAAGATAGACGGCTCCTTTGCTGTTATAAATGCGGATGATTACTACGGGAAAAGTGCCTTTTCGATAATCTACGATTTCCTTGATAAAACAGGCGACGATGAAAAGTACAACTATGCCATGGTGGGCTATATAATTGAAAACACTCTCACAGAAAACGGTTATGTATCCAGGGGCGTTTGCACTCTGGATGAAAAGGATTATCTTACAGGTATTCAGGAAAGGGTCAATATCAGAAAAGCCCGTGAAGGAGCCGAATATACCGAGGATGACGGGGAAACATGGATTCCGATTCCCAAGGGCAGCATTGTATCCATGAATATGTGGGGATTCACAAACAGTATTTTGAAAGAGCTTAACTTAAGATTTGAGAAGTTTTTGGCAGAAAAGCTTGAGACCAATCCTTTAAAAGCGGAATTCTTCCTTCCGGATGCTGTCGGGAATATACTCAAAGAGGGCAAAGGCAGAGTAAAGGTATTGAGAACCCCGGACAAATGGTATGGGATAACATACAAAGAAGACAAGGAAAGAGTGGTTAAGGCCATAGCGGAACTCAAAAAAGAAGGAGTATATCCCGAAAAACTGTGGGACAGGGCTTTATAAGGGGACAGTAAGTTCCTCTACTTTGATTGGGCAAACGCATCTATATGGCAATTTGTTATTAATACTGAGCAATTCCTGATATAAACGGGTATGACCCTTATGTAATAATTATAAAGTCCGGGAAAGGAATTGCAGCTGCAGTAATTAAACTTAAATGTCTGAAAGACCCGTTCACTCTTGTCTGCCAGGTCATAAATCCAGTTGCCGACAGGGCTTTCAGCACTGTTATTGCATGAACGGGACAATATGAATTCCAGCTGGGAGGTTCCCTTGTCTGTTCTTGGAATAAAACAGATATTGCAGGAGAAGAGTATCTTTGTTTTAGGTTTTTTCAGGTTGGTTGTATCTATCGATATGGTTCCAAGTGTTTTGGATACACAGGTTCTTGAAGGAGTATAGATTAATGACTCCTCTTTTGGTGTTACAAAAGCAAAACCTAACCCTGTATCACACTCAAATATAATATTATCCGGCTGCTTAATACATGTGCGGCAACGGACGATTTTTTCAGAATCAGTATCTTTGTTGGGTTCTGCAGGATCTTTTAGGGTTTCGACAGCATCATTATCGGTTTCAATAAAACAGCATTCTTTTTTATCCTCAACCGGAGTATTGTTTCCTTTTTCATTATCATGGACGATATTTATAGTTTTATCATGGTTTTCAGTTTCTCTGTTATATGAATGGCTTTCGGCCATAAAGTCGCTTAAATAGTAATCATCCTTTTCAAGAGGATAAAATATGTCCGATGGACGGTATTCAGAATACGATAAAGTATTCGATTGGTTGTCTTCATGATCCGATAAACTATGCGATGAGCTATCCTCTGTTTTCGATAAAGTGTCTGGTGGGCAGTCCTCAGATTCCGATAAAGAATAAGCGACATTGTATTCTTCCCGGACAATAGTATCTTCTGCCGGTTTTCGAGGTTCCCGGCAAGGAAATAAGCATTCAGCCACATAAAGCCAGCCTCTGTAATTATCAAAATGCTTTTCCCACATTTCGTCAAAATTTATCCGGGTCGCTTTCATGCGCATATACCTCTTAATTAAGGGTTTCATACTAAGTATTTTATGCATGAGAAAGATAAATGCCATCAGGCAGACTCGGAACGGAAAAGAGTAAAGACATGAAGAACAGAATTCTTCATGTCTTTACTAAGAATTCGAATTAATGACCCTGAGCAAAAGCGGCAATTTGACAGTTGGTAACACAAATAGCAGCATCTTTTACAAAAATAGGTCTGCACTTTACGATATATGTGCAACAACCGGGACAAGCGCTGCAATCGCAGTAATCGAAGCAGAAGGATTTTGCGAATGTATCGTTTTCTTCAACTTGATAGTTCCAGGTACCAACGACGCATTCGGGGAAATCTTTGCAGCATCTTACCAGATCAAATTCCAGTTGAACTTTACCGGAATTCTCGGGTATAAAATGAATGATACTGGAGAATTCAATTTTGATCTTAGGTTTGCAGAGGCAGGATGTATCAAGTGTTACATTTGCAACCGTTTTAGGTGTGCAAATACAACATGCGTTTTCCTCTGGGCCTTTGCTGCAATTAGCGGCAAAAGTAAATCCGCCGCCGTTACCACATTCGAATATTATTGGCTTTGGAACAGGATGCCCGGGATCATGGCACTTTTCGCAATCGTGGGCATAGTCACGATCATAATAATCTTTCTTTTCCTTGTCGATGTCTGGCATTTTATTACCTCTAATAGTTTGTCCTAGTTTATATTATTCGCCATGCCGGAATCAGGTGACAGGTTATAAAAAGTTTATTGCACAAGATAAAACGGATCCCTGAGAGCCATCCTGCGACTGCTAAAAGCAATCGTACTATCAATTCTACAATGAAAGGGGGCCGCCCCAAAACATGGGCGACGAATGTCCGCCAGTTTTGAGACAGCCCAGATATAGAGACATCTAATATATAAAGTTCTGGTAGTACTATTTGTGTTTTTCAGTGTAATCCGCCAATACTCTTTTGAATATTTCAACAGTTTCCAAAGCATCGTCCAGTTCATCTTTAAGCCTTGTGTTTTCGGCTTCTAAAGCGAGTATCCGGATCGATTCATTTTCATCTCTTTCTTTTCTCTCTTTTTTACGGGCGCTTTCCAAAAAATCCACCGTCTTATCGGCGACTCCGGTCGCCCTTTTTAAATCAGCTCCTTTTGCAACAAATTTCTCTTTACTGTACTCATTAAATATTCCGCGTTTAACATAATGCGTATGCAGCAGCTCATGGGCTTTGTGACTGTTGGGTGACCCGAGAAATTCTTCATACAGGCTTATTATGTAAGGATTTTCATGAGACTTCCTTAAGGTTTTACTTTCATCCTCGGTATACAGTCCCCTGAGCCTCTTCTCCCGTACATCCTGATCTTTGGATCTGGGTTGTCCGCCTCCCATTATGCATCCTCCCGGGCAGCCCATAACTTCAATGAAATGAAATGGAGATTTACCGGCCGCAACATCTTTCATAAGCTGATTGGCTCCCTTTAAACCACTGGTTACGGCCACTTTGATTTCAACACCATCAAGGAAACTGTATTTTTCCAGTGGATCCTCAATCAGTATTGATGCCTCCTTGACCTGATCCAGCCCCACTATCGGGGTTACATGGAGACCGTCAAACGGCAGTTCCCGACCGGTGACAATTTCATATACCGTTCTTAGAGCGGCTTCCATTACGCCTCCGGTCAGACCGAAAATATCGGCTGCCCCTGTTGACATGCCTAATGGATTGTCAAATTCGCTGTCCTCAAGATTTCTGAAATCTATTCCGGCTTCTCTTATCATGGAGGCCAGTTCCCTGGTAGTCAGGACCGCATCAACATTCGGAATGCCGTCATTTTTCATCTCGGCTCTGCGAATTTCAGTCTTTTTTGCTGTACAGGGCATTATTGATACAACGTATATGTCTTTGGGATCTACATTGATTTTTTCCGCATAGTAGGATTTTACAAGAGCCCCCAACATGGTGTGAGGAGATTTGCAGGTGGAGAGATGATCAAGCTCATCCGGGAAAGTATGCTCGATATATTTTATCCAGCCCGGGCTGCAGCTTGTTATCATGGGAAGTACCGCTCCACCGCCGATGAGAGCGTTCTTGACCCGGGTCAGAAGCTCCGTTCCTTCCTCGATAATAGTTAAATCCGCGGCAAAATTAGTATCGAACACATCATCAAAACCAAGCTCCCTCAATGCTGCAGCAAGCTTTCCTGTAACCCTTTCTCCGCATTCATAACCGAATTCCTCGCCTATAGCCACACGTACTGCAGGAGCCACCTGGACCACCACACGCTTATTTTTATCATTGATAGCATCCCAGACTTCCTGGGTCGAGTCGGTTTCTTTAAGAGCGCCAACCGGGCATACTACCGTGCATTGGCCGCAATAAGCACAGTTTACGGTACCGATGGGAAGGTCCATAGCCGGTCCGATCACTGTATCAAAACCTCTGTTTTGTGCGTTCAGTATGCCAACGCCCTGGATTTCATTGCATACGGTTACACATCTTCTGCATAGGATGCATTTTGACATGTCCCTTGTTATGGAAACCGAACTGTCGGTAAAACAAGCTGAACGCTCTCCTTCAAAGCGGGTTTCATCAACTCCGAGTGTCCGGCCTAATTGCTGAAGTTCGCAAGTCTGATTTCTTTTGCAGCTGAGGCAGTCTTTTGAATGGTCTGATAACAAAAGCTCATACAGGACTTTTCTTGCCTTTCTTACTCTTGCCGAATTCGTGTGAACCACCATGCCCTCGGCAACTTTTGTAATACATGAGGCTTGCAGGGTTTTTGCCCCTTCCACTTCGACTACACAGATCCTGCAGGATCCGAATTCATGGACACCCTCCAGGTAGCACAGATGGGGAATATTGATCCCGTTATTCTTAGCGGCTTCAAGAATGGTACTGTTTTCTTCTGCGGAGATTTTCTTTCCGTTTATGGTTAAGTTAATCATAAAACTACCTCCTATCACAGTGTAAGCAGCGCATGGATTCTGCGATGGCGTTAAGTTTATGGAATCCCAGCACAACTTCGCTATCCAGGTTCATCCGTTTTTCAACAGGGAGCATGTCGAGAGGGAATCTTTTCAGCGCTACGATCTCATCCTCGTCAAAGGTATCAGGGATATCGATTTTAGGACCCTTGTTCAGTTTTCCTTTGCCACCCAGATACAGATCTATTGAAATTGCAGCTTTCTTCCCGTCAGCTATGGCAGATATTACTGTATCCGGACCTCTGGCCACGTCTCCTCCCGCAAATACTCCTTCCATTGTTGTCATCAATGTATCTTCATCAATAATGAATGTTCCCCAGGAGGTTATTCCGATTTCCTCTTTTTTGATGAAGGGCAGATCCGCGTATTGACTTACGGCAGGAATAACATTGTCTACATCCAGTATGAAGTTGGATCCGGGTATAGGTATGGATTTTCTTCTTCCGCTGCGATCAAATTCACCCAGCTTCATTCTTATACATTCAACTTTTGCCACCGAACCGTCTTTACCTTCAATGAACCTTACAGGGCTTACCAGTTCCATTATTTCAACGCCTTCCATAATGGCTTCATGAATCTCTGATTCATATGCGGGCATGGCGTCAATGGTTCTTCTGTAAAGTATGATAACCTTTTTGGCACCGAGCCTTAAGGCGGTTCTGGCTGAGTCAATGGCCGTATTTCCGCCGCCAATGACTGCAACTGTCTTTCCAAGTTTTACATTACGTTTGAGATTGACATCTTTTAAGAAGTTTATACCATGAATTACGCCTTTAAGTTCTTCCCCGGGGATATTGACCCTCTGAGGGAATTGAGTTCCGGTAGCAACATATATAGCGTCATATCTCTTCCGCAAATCCTGGAAAGCAATGTCCCGTCCAACCTCAGTGTTGAGGATTATATTAACACCCGCCTGTTTAATAAGTTCAATCTCATGAGCTATTACCTTTTGAGGAAGACGGTATTCGGGAATGCCAAAAGCAAGGACCCCGCCGGCTACAGACTCGGCTTCATAAACATCAACATCGTATCCGATACGAACCAGATAGTAACCACATGTGAGGCCGGAAGCTCCGGCGCCGATAATGGCAACCTTCTTGCCGTTTTTCGGGAAAATGATATCCTCGTTGAATGGTTTTTCGTTTTTATAAGCGTAATCAGCCACAAAGCGCTTTAAATCGCAAATGGCAACTGCTTCGTCCAGGGTTCTGCGCCTGCATTTGGATTCGCAGGGTCTGGTGCAGATTCGTCCGCATACAGCCGGGAAAGGATTTTCCTGCCTTATTAAATTATACGCATCGATAAATCTTCCTGCGGTTATCAGCGATATATAGCCCGGAACATTTACATTTGCGGGACAGGTATTTTCACAGGGGGATATGAACAATTCCGAACATACACCGGCACGGCAGTATTTTCTTTTTATATGTTCCTCATATTCATGCCTGAAATATCTTATGGTGCTCAGGACAGGGTTAGGCGCAGATTGGCCCAGACCGCACATAGCAGTATCTTTTATGGTGTTGCCCAGCTCTTCCAACCGTTCAATATCGCCTTCTTCACCCTCACCCCGAGTTATTCGTTCAAGTATTTCAAGCATTCTTTTTGTTCCGAGGCGGCATGCCACACATTTTCCGCAGGACTCATCCTGAATGAAATCCATAAAGTATCTGGCGGTATCCACCATACATGTATCCTCATTCATGGCAATAAGTCCACCGGAGCCCATAATAGCGCCCAGCTTCGTAATAGATTCATAATCAGTACTGACATTGAGATTTTCCTGGGTGATGCATCCGCCTGAAGGTCCGCCGATTTGAGCTGCTTTAAACTTCTTTTTATCCTTTATGCCCCCGCCAATTTTAAAAAGTATGTCTCCGAGAGGCATTCCTATAGGAACTTCGGCTATCCCGGAGTTGACCAGGTCTCCGGCTAAGGCAAATACCTTAGTACCTTTGCTGGTTTCTGTACCATATTGAGTGAACCATTCACTGCCGTTGAGAATAATAGCCGGAATACATGCAATCGTCTCGACATTGTTGATAATGGTTGGGCATCCGAAAAGACCCTTCTGGAAAGGCAGGGGAGGCTTTTGCCGTGGTTCTCCTCTCTGACCTTCAATAGAATTCATAAGAGCGGTTTCTTCGCCGCATACGAAAGCTCCTGCTCCGATCCTGATTTCCAAATCGAAATAAAATTCTGTTTCGAAGAGCCTGCAGCCCAATAGTCCGCGCCGGCGCGCTTCCTCAATGGCTTTTGAAAGCCGTTCGACCGCAATGGGATATTCGGCCCTGACGTAAACAAACCCGGTATTTGCGCCGATTGCATATCCGCCGATTATCATGCCTTCGATTATGGAATGTGGATCACCCTCGATTATACTTCTGTCCATAAATGCGCCCGGATCCCCTTCGTCGGCATTGCAGACTATATATTTTTTGTTGCCTGCAGCTTTCAGTCCTGCCTCCCATTTGATGCCGGTTGGGAATCCTGCGCCGCCGCGGCCTTTAAGCTCCGATTTTTTTACTTCTTCCACTACTTCTTCAGGAGTTTTTTGCGTAATAGCTTTATATGCGGCAAAATAACCGTCATGGGCTATGTAGGCGTCTATATTGTCATGTTCGATGATTCCGCAGTTTCTCAGCGCAATTTTGACCTGATCTTTAAAAAACTCGATCTCATCTATTTTTGGGACATGCTTATTTAAAGATTTGTCATAGAAGGTGTTTTCAATCAGAATTTGTCCGCCGGCCAGATGGCTTTCCACAATATTTGCGGCGATTTCAGGGGTCAATTCGGTATAAAAGGTCCTGTCAGGAAGTACCAGCATTACCGGACCGACCGCACAGATTCCCATACATCCGGTTTCATATACTAAAACATCTTTTTCCAAACCAAATTTTTTTATTTCTTCTATCACAGCTTGCTTTACTTCAGCGCAATTTGAGGATATACACCCGGCGCCTCCGCAAATCAGTACCTGATATTTATACTTATTGATATTTTTAATATATTCGTTTTTTATCTGTTCCAGATCATGTATGGTGCTGATGGTATTGTTCATTCTTAAATCACCTCCGCAATTCATTAATACTGAGACAGGATGGATTCCAGTTTGTTGGCATTGACCTGTTTGTAAACCACATTATCGATCATCATTGCAGGCGCAAGACCGCAAGCCCCGATGCAGCGTGCTATCTCAAAGGTGAAACGACCGTCTTTGGTAGTTTCACCTAAACCTACACCCAGAATTTCAGATAATCTTTCGATGATTTTTTTACCGCCTCTTACATAGCAGGCAGTTCCAAGACAAACTCTTATTGTATGCTGGCCTCTTGGTTTGGTGGAAAAGAAGGAGTAGAAAGAGATTACTCCCGATACCTCTGAAAGAGGAATGTCTAAAGATTTTGCGATGAATTGCTGTAAATCAAGGGGCAGATGACCATAGATTTCCTGTGCCAGGTGAAGAATCTGGATCAAGCTTCCTTTTTTGTCCTTGTACAGGTCGATTATCTTTTCAATTTCACTGTACTTGGATGTTTTTTCGGTCGGGCTACATGTGCAGGAACCAATGTTATTGCTCATTGATAAACCTCCTTTGTTTAGTTGTTAAAAAATTAACCCAAAATGTCAAAAAAATATTCTGTGCTTGCCCTGACATTGATGATTATGAGATAGAACAAGCAGATATGATTAGAAAACAAAGAAGAAAAACAAAGAAAAGCTTACACAAGAAGCAGCTGTAAGAAACCACCCGAAGTATTTAATTAAGAAGAAAATTTTGTCAAATTATAGCTCCCCAGTTGAAAATTAAACAGTTACCAAGCAATAAATACCAATACCTGTTTAAAATGAGCAAGCTACTATGAAATCGAAAAAATGTATATTTTTATTATAGCAGGAATTTAATGAAAATTACTATAGAAAAATAGAAATTTTTATAATTTTGTTTTGAATAACCAGGAATAAGGTATGCAAAAAGATGTCCGGAGCCAAAGGATAATTTTTAGAATTTATTGGAATCCATATCAAAGTTTATTATAATGGTTTCATACAACAATTTATAAACAACGAAACATACTTTGATAAAGGGCAGTTTTTGATTGGCAATACAGAATTGGACACTATCTTAGAAAAGTACGGTATAAAATTAATATAGTGTAACGGTACCAATACTTCTCGAAAGGAAGGAAAAATTTGATAATATGACTTATTGCGCTTATTTTAAAATAAAGTATCATCTGGCTGATGGAAGTTTTGTTCCATATGCAAAAAGCTATGATTTTTGGAAAGCAATGATTCAAAAGGTGTCCAGAAAAGCGACAGAATTTGAATTACGTTGTTGGGAGGATGAAGTAGCAGCCATTGAAACAGGCGAAAAGTTCGGAAAACGTGTCGATAATTTTGAAACTAAAGAAATAGTGTATCAGGGAAAATTATCCAAAGAATTTATAACAGAGATTTTAAACAATTACTTGACCGGGGATGAAAGATTAAAATGGTTCAGTTTATTCTTAAAGAAAGATGATGAAATAATATTTTTCAGTGAGCATTATGGTACAGAAATTGTAATTCCTCATATAAATGATGAAGAAATCGACGCGGTTAAAAAATATCCGGAGTTGTTTCAGGAAATTGATTTTGTACATATTTGGGATGAAAACATCTAAGGATTTTCTCATAGAAAGGATTTATTCTAATCAGCAATATCGTAACTTAAAGTTGACTTTTCGATTTACGTTCTCAAGGTATAAATTAGATTATTAATAAATTTTTTATACAAAAAAATTGAATATTATGAACTACTTTGGTATAATTATGCAATCATTAACACATTAAGGAGAGAAGAGCTATGAGCGGAGAAAGATTACAGATCTTCGTTGCCATGTGTATCTATATGGCAGTAGTAATCGGTATAGGATTATATTATTTTAGACGTGCAGGTGCAAGCAGTGATAACTTCATTATCGGAGGCAGATCATTAGGTCCATGGGTTACAGCAATGGGAGCGGAAGCCTCGGATATGAGCGGATGGCTTCTTATGGGACTGCCTGGAGTAGCATACTGGGTTGGTTTAAGCGATGCAATCTGGACGGCTATAGGATTACTAATCGGTACATATTTGAATTGGCTCTTTGTTGCAAGAAGGCTTCGCGGATACTCTGTTATAGCCTCTGATTCCATTACTATTCCTGACTTTTTCAGTAACAGATTTAAGGAGAAGAAAAAGATAATCGCAACCATTGCTGCGTTGTTTATTCTTATATTTTTCTCAGTCTACGCCGCAAGTTGCTTTGTTACAGTAGGTAAACTCTTCAGCAGATTATTTGCGACAAAATATATTTATATGATGATTGCCGGCGCTTTATTTGTTGTTTTTTATACATATATAGGCGGATTTCTGGCAGAGAGCGCTTCTGATTTTCTGCAGGGAGTTGTAATGATTATTTCTCTGGTTATTGTTTTGGGAACAGGTATAGCTGCTGCCGGAGGAATTTCAGCGGTTATAAACAACGCAAAATCCATTCCGGGATTTCTGGAGTTTTTTGGTATCGCTCAACCTACCCTCGTAGACGGAGTTCAACAGCTGGATGCTGCTGGGAAGCCAATGTTCGGAGAGGCCGGAGCATATGGATTCTTAACGGTTATTTCAACTATGTCATGGGGACTGGGGTATTTCGGAATGCCTCAGGTATTGATGAAATTTATGGCTATTAAAGAACCTCAGCAGCTAAAACTGTCAAGAAGAGTTGCAACAATTTGGTGTGCGATTTCACTTGCTGCCGCTGTGGCAATAGGTATAATCGGCAGAGTAGTATATCCGGATGCTCTGTTAACCCAGAGCGATTCTGAAAGTATATTTATTCTTATGTCAATGGACTTTTTCATGCCGATATTTGCAGGATTCGTCATGGCTGGTATCCTTGCGGCAACGATCAGTTCTTCCGACTCATATTTGCTTATTGCTGCTACTGCCTTTTCAAAAAGTATTTACCACGGAATAATGAAAAAAGACGCCAACGACAAACAAGTGCTTACAATGTCCAGATTAACTTTGCTGGTTATATCAGTTATTGCCATGATTATAGCAACAGATGAAAACAGCGTTATATTTAAAGTTGTATCCTTCGCCTGGGCAGGCTTCGGTGCTACCTTTGGTCCTCTTATGCTGTTCTCGTTGTTCTGGAAGAGAACAACCAGAGCAGGCGCTATCGCAGGAATGGTGTCCGGAGGCGCGATGGTATTCATTTGGAAGCTGTTGATTAAGCCTCTCGGAGGCGTTTTCGGAATATACGAACTGTTTCCTGCATTTATCATATCCTGTATAGCTATAGTCGTTGCTTCACTGTTATCAGAAGAACCATCATCTGAAGTTATTGAACAGTTTGAATTGGCTAAGGCATATAATGAATAGTTTATTTAAGCGGTAATATAATTTTAAACAGGTTGCATTAATTGAGCCCGGAATAATTTTATATGGTATCTCCGGGCTTTATTCTTTAAAGGCAATTATTATTATATTTATACTTTTGGAGACGAAATTAAAATTATACAAACTTAAAACAATAGTATCAGGATTTCATGTTTAAGGAACTGCAGAATCATTATTGACATAACCTGAGTATAGACAGATATTCAGGTGATGATTGATATGGATCAGTTTTATCATGGGCCAGTTATACATACCGTTCAGCCTAATGACAACCTATACAGGATAGCCCGGCGTTATAATACAACAGTTGGAGCTATTATAGCTGCCAACCCCGGTGTTGACTTAAATACGCTTTATATAGGTCAGAGAATTAATATTTGGCCTGGTTACAACAGTCCAAACCGCTTTTACTCGGCGGAATGTATAACACAGGCTGAATTTAATCTGAGCAATAATATAAGACTACTATGGGAACAACATATTACATGGACCAGGCTTACAATTATAAGTATGGTTTTCAATTTGCCTGATGTTGAGCTTGTTACCCAAAGACTGCTGCGAAATCCAGTTGATTTTGGAGATGCACTTGTACCTTTTTACGGGGCTCAGGCTGCCGCAAGATTTTCAGCCCTTTTAAGGGATCATCTGGTTATTGCTGCTGATCTAGTAAACGCTGCAAAAGCAGGGGATAATAATGCAGCGGCCGAGACAGAAAGAATCTGGTATGAGAATGCAAGAGATATTGCAGTCTTTTTAGCCGGTATAAATCCATACTGGTCAAGGCAGGAATGGGAAGAAATGCTGTTTGAACATCTTGCTTTGGTAAAAAACGAGGCGGTATTCATGCTGACAGGCGATTTTCAAAAAGGAATAGATATTTATGAGGATATGGAACGAAATGCAATGAGGATGGCTGATGTCATGACTGACGGAATAATAAACCAGTTTCCGGATCGGTTCAGATAAAAACCGGGTTCAAGGAGTTTTGTACCAAACCTGACATTACGGCAAAATTTACCTGATTACTTTTATGTCTTATACAAAAGCTATATATAAAAACCATGTATTGAGATTTCGGAGGAAGACATGAAAGTAAGAGATATTATGACCCAAAAGGTAACCTGTGTTAACCCTGAATCAAAAGTAATAGAAGCAGCCCAGTTAATGCAGAAACATAATGTAGGCTCTATTCCGGTAGTTGACCGATCGGGTATCGTAGGAATCGTGACCGACAGGGACATTATCGTAAGGAATATTGCGCATGGCAAGAACCCCGGCGATACACCTGTAAGAGATGTAATGACAGGTCAGGTTATTACCGCTTCACCGGATATGGAAGTTGACGAGGTTACAAAACTGATGTCTGAAAAACAAATAAGAAGGGTACCGGTGGTAGAAAATAATATGGTTGTCGGAATGCTGGCCCTGGGTGATTTGGCTACAGATAACCGCTTTACGATGGAAGCCTCAGAAGCCCTTTCAGAAATCTCCAAACAAAAGTGAACAGCAGGAAAAAAGGATTATTTCAAATATTGATTTTGAAATAGTCCTTTTTTCTTGCTTTTACCGGAAAACGGCCACATTTTTTGTAAAGTCCGTCTTCTGGATCAGCCGGATTTCAAGGAACAGAAAGATTTTGCCGAATATGTGATTGTTCCGGCCAAATTTATGGCAAATATTCCATAACCGTGGGAGACGTCCAGGAGAATTCTATTACAAACAATGACTGCCTGCGCCATCAAACCTTTATATTCCCGGTGAAGGCTTATAATTTCAGAGATAGGTATATTTATGAATAGGATTCGCTATATCCCGTAAATGAGAACACTCCCGCCGTATCAGGACGGGAGCATTCTGCATGCTGTGCTGCTTGTGAAAACAGCCAATTGGTCATTGCTTTTTCAGTTCCTGTTTGCCCGTGACTTTGCTGGTGGCATCCATTTTAAAGGTAGTTTGAGCTTCCTCGTTGGTAAAATAGACATTTCCTTCAACTGTCGTATCTACCAGCTGGAAATTCTTTGCAGAAACATAAAGATCCCCTTTAAAGGTACCGCTTTGAATTCTTGCTTCAGGGCTCTTTATTGTGAGCTTTGGGGCAGTCAAAGTATACCTTGCCGTAACTTTTCTGTTTTCATCCTGTTCATAAAGCGCTATTTTTCTTTGGATTATGTCTTTGCCTGCTTCATCCTTTTTACCGTTTGTAAATTCGCCTTCCAGTACCAGTTCCTTGTCAAAGGTTAAATCCGTCAACAGGCAGATTATCCAGGTTCCGTCCTTGCTGATGGCCTTTTCAAATGCCTCGTTGGTATTTACAATCGAAGGTGTGGTTTTTACATCCTGACCTGCAGTCGCAGCAGGGCTTCCGGCAGGACTTGAAGTGGTGCCGGCGGTAGGTGCAGGAGTCTTGGTAGGCTGAGGCGAAGGAGTTACCTTACCGCAGCCTGCAAGCAGGCCGACAAACAAGATGAATAATAAAAGAAACAATGAAATAATTGGTTTTGCATTTGAAATCTTTTTCATAAACAGCTCCTCCTGAAATTTTGAGTTGTTATTATTACATTATTTCCTGTTTACAAGAATTCACTCATATGGTTACGACAATAATAAAAAATTTTAATGAGGAAATGCTATTAAGAACATGACATAACAATCGTCGGGAATGAAGAATATGAAATCAGTTTACACAGATAAACATAATAAGCGGGTAAGGCTTATATTCAACCCTGCTTCAGGGATAGCGAAAAAATCATCATTGCAGTTATTGGACGTAATAAAAGAACTGCAGGCATGGCAATTTTTACCCGAACCTTTCATAACCGAACCGGATACCAATTATGACGTATTGGTTTCAGATGCCCTGGCACAAGACATTAATATGTTCGTGGTATGCGGAGGAGACGGCACGGTCTCGAAAGTTGCCAGAGCAATCCTGGGAAAAAATGCGGTAATGGGAATAATCCCGACGGGAACCCAGAATAATGTGGCATTAAGTCTGGGTATCCCTTTCGATATACCATCTGCCATAGCTTTGCTGAGTACCGGCAGGAGTATAAAAACTGATATGGGAAAAGTAACCTGCGGAGAGAATACCATACCTTTTTTGGAGATATGTTCAGTCGGCCTGTTTTCAGCTTTATTCCAGTCAGGGGACGAGATTCAGCACGGGGATATAACCAGGATTGGTGACTTCTTGAAAACCCTTGCTTCCTCAAACCCGTCAAAAATAAGCCTTTTGCTGGACAATAAGCACGAGATTACAGAAGAAGGACATACGGTACTTGTATCAAATATGCCATATATCGGCCGCAACTATAAGGCGGGAGATGATAACTCCCATACCGATGGATTTCTTGATGTATTATTATGTACTGATATACCCAAACTCGAATTGATGGTAGGCTATATACTGAAAAGATTTGGGACAGCTACTCCAGATGCCCCGTTTATTAAGCGCTACAAGGTACGGAGCCTGATTATTGAAACAAACCCTCCCATGCCTGTCATGGTTGACGGTGTGGCATGCAAAGAAGGCAAAGTCAGAATCGGATTATATCACCGTGCTTTATCGATAGTGGCAGGGTCAAAAAAAACCGCCATTTCAGCAAGAGTGGGGGATAACATTGAAACACAGGAATAATGAAACATGGGGAGACGTCCGGCTAACCGAACTTCAAATTCATTGGTTCTGGAAAAAACTTATTGATTGGGTAAGACGCATAGACTATATCTACTGGATTATACTTACCATCATTTTATTGGCCCTGGCTTTTGCGCTTATTCCTGACAGTGTGCTGAACCGGTTCTGGTTTCTGCTCAAAGAACAAAAAGTATTGGTCGGTCTTATTTTGGTTTTCTGTATAACTGCGTTGTCCCTGATTTGGAAAAAAGGCCAGAGTATCGATATCTATGTGTTTATGTTTTTAAACACCCGGGGAAACCGGCCTAAATGGATAGATCAGGCTATGCTTGGAACGACGCAGTTAGGGCACGGTTTCTTTGCAATTACCATGGCGATCGCTTTCTATTTATGGGTCGACCATTTATTGTCGTATGAGCTTATACTGGGAACCCTGACATTATGGCTTGTTGTTGAACTTGCGAAAGTGTTGATACGCCGAAATCGACCTTACAGCAGGCTAAAAGATATCCGAATTGTTGGAGACATGGCAAGAGGACATTCATTTCCCAGCGGTCATACAAGCCAGGCTTTTTTCCTTGCTACCATGCTGTATCAGCATTTCAATCCGGGAATTATAGGAGCGCTTGTACTTTATACTATTGCTTTATTGGTAGGGATAACGCGTATTTATGTGGGCATGCATTATCCCCGGGATGTTATCGCAGGCTCAGTTTTGGGTTCTGCATGGGGATTGCTGGGAGCAATAATAAACAGCTATATCAGGCAGTAATAATATACCAAAGAGACGGTTATTATGGTTAAATGCTTATCAGGAGCAGAGTTATCAGAAAAATCGTATCATTGGGGTATCTAATAGGCGAATGCACGGTTTCTCATAGGGATAAGCCGGTCAGCTTCGAAGAAAGAAAAAAAGTTATTGACATTGACGTAACGTAAAGGTGTAACAGTAGTTATGCAAGGAGTTGACATATATGGAGTACACAGTGCAAAAATTAGGAAGACTCGCCGGGATAAGTACCCGGACCCTGAGATATTATGATGAAATAGGGATTCTTAAGCCGGCAAGGATCAATTCGTCAGGATATCGGATATACGGCCAGAAAGAGGTTGACCTTTTACAACAAATACTCTTTTACAGAGAGTTGGGAGTAAGTCTGGAAAATATAAAAAAGATTATTCAGTCTCACTCTTTTGACAGTACAGAAGCACTGAGACAGCACCATATTAAACTTCTGGAGAAAAAGAAACAATTGGAAGCATTGATAAAAAACGTCGAAAAGTCAATCGCTATGGCAGAAGGGAGAATTAAAATGACAGATCAGGAGAAATTTGAAGGGTTTAAGCAAAAGCTTATCGATGAAAACGAAGCAAAATACGGGAAAGAAGCCAGAGAAAAGTATGGCGACGAGGCGGTTGAAAAATCAAATGCCCGTTTAAAAAACATGAGTAAAGAGGATTTTGAAAAGATGAAGGCTCTGTCGGATCAGATTGAAGAAACTTTGGCAGAAGCTTTGGAAACCGGAGATCCGGCAGGCCCTCTCGGCCAAAAAGCAGCAGAACTTCATAAAGAATGGATCAGCATGTGGTGGGGCTATTACGACAAGGAAGCACATGCGGGACTTGCCCGGATGTATGTGGATGATGAAAGGTTTAAGGCGTATTATGATAAGAAGCAGTCGGGCACAGCTGAATTTTTGAGAGATGCGATCCTGATCTACACAGGTATGAAAAAATAAGGAGATTATCTTGAGCAAAGCAAAAGACAGGAGCTTTTGCTTTCTTTTTACTTTCAGCTGTTTGTACGGACATTAATAAAAAGATTTTTTGTACCGTACAGACCAAATAAATTGCTAGCCTG
>ERZ773359.1691-NODE-1691-length-29806-cov-7.767974_pt1 | contig 29806 bp, 7 predicted proteins | sample MGYA00374955_ERZ773359 | MGnify/ENA primary metagenome ERZ773359 (study PRJEB29098, sample SAMN04486028) | biogas fermenter metagenome | study: EMG produced TPA metagenomics assembly of the Biogas fermentation microbial communities from Germany - Plant 4 DNA1...
GAATTTGCTCCGGTTCCGCATGGATACAGCGTATCGGTAGAATGCAGCGATCCCGGTGTCATTTCGGAAGACGGTAAGGTCACACGTCCTCTTACCGACAAGGAAGTTACCCTGACTGTTATCGTTACTGACGGCGCAAGGACCTCGGTATCCGAACCGATCACCGTAACTGTAAGAGGATCGCAGCCTGTTGCCGTTCTGACCGGAAGCGACAGCGTAGAACCCGAATCAGAATTCACTTTAGGAATCAGCCTTGATACACAAACCCAAAGCGTATATGCGGAGGACATCATATTAAGCTATGACCCGCAGGTATTTGAATATGTAAATGCAACAGGCGCCGATGAGAACATCAATATCCTCAGGAGCGAGACTTCGGATGGCACCGTAAGGATAATCGCGGCCAATATCGGTGGTGTAAACGGAAGCGATGTACCTGTTCTGAATGTAACCTTCAAAGCAAAGAAGGATTTACAGGGCGCATCCAGCACTATCTCCATTATCAAGGCTAAGCTCGGTATAATGCCCGAAGCTGTTTCGGTACAGGCTGGCTTAAGCAGTAAGACAATTATTGTAGGTTCGGCACCGACTGTAGACAAGAGCGCATTACAGGCAGCCATAAATGAAGCAGAGGAACTGTATGACAATGCGGTAGTGGGAACCGAAAACGGCAATTACTGGCAGGCCGACAAGGATGCTTTCGGGGCAGCCATAGACGAGGCTAAAGCCGTATTGAATGACGCGGATGCAAGCCAGGCAGATGTTGACAATGCAAAAGATGCTCTCATTGCAGCAATGGAAACATTCCTGGCATCAGTCATAACACCTACTACCGGAGACCTTAATAATTCCTCAACAATCGATGTGGGAGATCTTGCAATAGTGGCGTACTACTATGGCAAGGATTCTGCCGATGAAGACTGGGCAGCAGCTAAAGTTGCGGATATCAATAAAGACAATAAGGTAGACATTGAAGATCTTGCCTTCATAGCTGCCAGGATGCTGGATTAACACTTTTGAAAGGCAGAGCCTTCCTGGCTCTGCCTTGCCTGTCAATCCGGCATAAACCTTAAAAGAAAGAGGTAATAACTATGGTTAAAAAAGCAACTGCTGTATTTCTTATTATTGCAATCATAATGACATTATTTGTCCAACCTGCTTTTGCGGATTTTCAGCCTGAGCTGCCGTCCTTATACAAGGTTTTCAAAGACTATTTTATGTTTGGATCGTTTCATGGTTTGAGCAGCTTTTTCGGAAGCAACAGGGACATGATGCATCATCATTACAATATCTGGGCTCCGTCCAATGAATTCAAACCATCAAGTCTCCTGGATCTGAACACGGCGGCTTCCAACTACAACGCAGTTTATAACGAAGTTAATGCTGACGGAGTTATTACGCCTGAGGAAGAAGAGCGGCTTTTTGAAGCAAATACCACTATTGTTCTGGGGTCGACCAGTCAACAACTGAATTTCTTAAACCAGGTAAGAGCTTTAAACGCTACCCGTGGTCCTGAAGACCAGGTAAAGGTAAAATGCCATACTCTGTTCTGGCACAATCTCGGCCAGCAGCCTGAAGCGTTCTTCCGTGAAGGATTTTCAAACTCCAGACCATGGGCCAGCAAAGAAGTAATGCTTGCCAGGATTGATTCTTATATCCAGAAGGTATTTGAGAGGTTCGCTCCTTATAAGGACATAATCTATTCATGGGACGTTGTCAATGAGGCTATAGATGACTTCTCAGGTTTTCTCCGTAATGAATACGACTATCAGGAAAGCCGCTGGGGTCGTATTTTCAAAAGACCTGATATTACCGACAGAGAAGAAAGACTTTTAGAAGAGACGGTCTGGATAAGACAGGCATTTGAGTCGGCCGCAAAATACAACAAGGAATATGACCTGGGCCTGACCCTGGTTTATAATGACTTCTTCGATGCAAACAAGGATTATGAGCCGAAACTCACTTCTACTATCATAATGCTGCGGCCTATCTATGAGATGATGAAACAAGAAGGTGTAACCTTTGTTGTTGGGCTTCAGAACAGGAATGCCACTTCGCTGGATCTGGATGTATTCAAAGATATGTACAACAGATTCGCAGAAGTATGCGATGAGATCCAGACAACGGAATCCGACTGCCGTTCCGACTATGTTGCCAATCCGAATTATAGCCGTGATGCTCTGCCGTATTACCTGGAAGACGGAATAACCAAAAATCCCGATTGGACTTATTCCGCATGGCAGAATACACCTAATGCACAAGTGGCCCTGGTAAGGGAAGGCTGGACCGCTTCTATGGCAAACCTGCCTGAGATCCAGAGAGAGCAGGCTGACTGGTTGGCGGACCAGTTTGATTTCCTCCTTGAAAACAGTAAGGCGAACGGCGGTAAACTGGTTATGTACATGCTTGACGGAGTGAGTGATCGGTCGACCTTCAACTCCAACAAAGGAGCTCATATCTTCATGGCAGCTGACAGTTCCGGAAATACTGACTATACTGCAAAGATGTCCTACTATGCCATCATCGGGAGCGTGCCACGTTTTGAAATAAGAAAATTATTGGAGAAAGCTCCGACCGATGATCTAAAGGATAATTACACTCCCCAGAGCTGGAATAAGTTTGTCCAGGCCCGTCAGGCAGCCCAGGATATTCTTAATGTAAGAATTTATGATCTTGATGGGTACAATAACGCGAGAAATGCGCTGAATGCGCTGACAAAAGCAGTTAATGAACTGGTTGACGTAGAGGCATCATTGACCGAAATCAAGGTAAACGGCATACCCCTTTCGGATTTCAGCCCTGAAATTCGTGAATATAATTGTGCCGTCCCTGCAGGTTCTTTGCCCTTGGTTGAAGCAACTGCCGCTGATGAAAACTCAACGGTTACAATAACTCAGGCAACTGAACTTCCCGGTAAAGCTGTTATAACAGTCTCTTCAAGCGATGGTTCCAGGCAGACTACTTACATCATAAATTTCAGTGTGGATACTTCACTGAGCAGTCTGAAGGTCGATGGAATACCGATTTCCGGATTCAGTCCCGATAATCTCGTTTATGACATAACAGTACCATATGGTTCAACTCCCCAGGTAACTGCCGAACCCAGCGATCCGGGCGCTACGGTTGACATAACCCAGGCTTCGTCAGTACCGGGACAAGCCATCATCGAAGTTTCGGCCGGAGGAGCAAAAACTATCTATACTATAAACTTTAATGTCGATTCGACACTGCAAAGCCTTAAGGTAAACGGAATACAGGTAAGAGGATTCAGCCCCGGCGTCTATACATATAATGTATACATTCCGGAGGGAATCCCTGTGGTAACCGCAGTGCCGAATGATCCCAACGCGCCGATTGACATTATCCAGGCAGATGCCGTACCGGGACAAGCCAGGGTGCTGATAGGGTACGAAGGTTCTCAACTAATCTATACAGTCAACTTCGGCAATGTTATGAACGGAAATGACGAGTTTGACGAACCTACCCTCAACACTGCCCTATGGCATTGGATAAATGAGGATCCTTCCACCTGGAGTCTTACTTCAAATCCCGGTTTTATGACGATCAGTCCAAGAACAGGCGATATTTATCAGACAAGCACTGACGCTAAGAACATACTGCTCCAGGATGCTCCCGGCGACTGGACTATAGAAACCAAGTTCATATGTTCTGTAAGGCCGCATGTAGCCTACCAGCAGGGAGGCCTCATTGCTTACCAGGATATGGACAATTACATCAAATTTGAATGGGAAGCCACCGGTTCCAGCAGTACAATTATCCAGGTCTGCAGAGAAGTAAACGGATCTCCTTCGGCTAACAGTATAAACGGAAATGTTGTGGGCAGTGACAATACCCTGTGGCTCAGGATGGTAAAGAACGGAAACCAGTATACATGCTACTACTCAACAGACGGAACGAACTATACCCAGGTAGGATCTACATATACTCTCAATTTCAACAATGTCAAAACAGGTCTTATTGCCATCAACGGTTCGGGAACAAGTACTGATCTTGATGTAATGTTTGATTATTTCCACACTACAGCAGTATCTTATCTCCCGCTTCCGGCCGATAAGACTGCTTTGAGTGAATTGATAAGCCAAGCTCAGGAATTGGATGGATCCAAATATACAGCCGAATCATGGGCAAACCTGCAGACTGTTTTAGCTGAAGCCATTGCCGTGGAAGCCGATCCTGACGCGTTGCAGTCAGATGTGGATAAAGCTGTTTCTGACCTTGAGGCAGCGATAAATGCCCTGGTATACATAAGCCCGGCGGTAAAAATCACAGGAATCAGCAGCGTTCAGCCCGGATCCGAGTTTATGCTGGGAATAAGCCTTGATTCTGTAATTGAAAACGTGTATGCGGAAGATCTTACCTTAAGCTATGATCCTTCGGTATTTGAGTATGTCGGCGCAACAAGTGCGAATGAGAATGTAATAGTTCTCAGAGATGAAGACTCCGGAACCGGTGCTGTCAGAATTATAGCCGCCAATGTCGGTGGTGTGACAGGCAGCAGTACTCCAATATTGAATGTCAGCTTCAAGGTAAAGAGCGAAATTGCAAACACCTCAAGCACAATCTCCCTTGCTGATGCAAAATTGGGCGTAATGCCGGAGGGTACTATAATTCAGCCTGACCTTGGAAGTATAACTATTTACGTGGGTGGAGCCACAACAGTGGACAAGGGCGCATTGCAGGCAGCTATTGATGAAGCAGAAGAACTGTATAACAATGCGGTAGTAGGAATTGAAAACGGCAACTACTGGCAGGCCGACAAGGATGCCTTCAGAGCAGCCATAGATGAGGCTAAAGCCGTATTGGACGATCCTGATGCGAGCCAGTCGGAAGTTGACAACGCCAGAGATTCGCTGATTGCGGCAATGGAGGCATTCCAGGCATCGGTGATAACGCCGACTACCGGAGATCTGAATAATTCCTCATCAATCGATATAGGAGACCTTGCCTTGGTAGCATACTACTATGGAGCTACCTCTGCCAGTGAAAACTGGGAAATAGCCAAAATGGCGGATATTAACAAAGACAATAAAGTAGATATTGAAGATCTTGCATTTATAGCTAACAGAATACCTGACTAGTGTTATTAGCGAGACTTTAGGATAGTGATAAAACTCACTATCCTAAAGTCCGCATGATAAGGAGGCCTACTATGAAAACAAGAAAAATGATATTTGTAAGTTTGCTGCTGGTTGCAGCCATGATGATTTGTATAACCGGGGAGGTTCTTGCCGAGGAAGAGACGCGTTTTGGCTTGAGTCAAAGCAAAGAAACCATTTCATCCGGTGAAGAACTGGAGATTACTTTAAACGGTAATAATCTTAAAGATCTCTATGCATATGAAGCCGTAATATCTTATGACCCTAACGTTGTAGAAATGGTTAAAGCCGAATCGAAGCTGGACGGATTCTTTATTACTCCGAAGAACGAGAATGGAGAATTAGTCATAGCCTTCACAAAGATAGGCAAAATTGCAGGCGAAAATGGTAATGTGGCTCTCTGTACCATAGTTTTCAAGGGAAAAGCTCAGGGAAATGCGAATGCGAAGCTGGTTTCCGTTAAAGCCCTGGACTCAAAACTGCAAGCTACTGTTTACGATAGCGGTGTAAAAATTAAGACTTTCAATGACCTGGCAGACTTCGAATGGGCAAGGATGTATATTGAGCATCTGGCAACTCTGGGCATCATTGCAGGAACGTCAGAAACAACATATAGTCCAGGTCTTAACATCACCAGGGCAGACTTTGTCTGTCTGCTGGTCAGGACATTGAATTTGACTGCTGAAGTGGACAGCAATTTCGATGACGTAGTTGAAAGGGACCATTTTTATAAAGAAGTCGGGATTGCAAAGAAACTCGGTATTGCCGCAGGAGGCGGGAATAACAAGTTTAAGCCCAGAGAGAGCATTTCAAGGCAGGATATGATGGCTCTAGTTTCAAGAGCAATGAAAGTTGCAGGGAAAGAACTGGATGGCTCCGGCGCCGATTTAAGTCAGTTCCGGGACTCCAACGAAATAGCTGATTATGCTCTGAACGCAGTAAAAGAATTGGTAAGTGAAGGTATTATAGTGGGAAGCGATGGCATTCTTAATCCAAGAGGGAATGTAACAAGAGCTCAGGCGGCCGTTGTTATGTACAAGATACTGTATCACGATTAAAGGCTCTGATAATTCTGCTCACAAAAGAGTGCGAGTGGATTACTTTATAGGAAGGTGGTTATGAGATGAAAAAGGTTTTCCAACTAATATCCATGATATTGGTGTGCACTGTCTTGTTAACAACTGTGCTCGGACTGACTGCATTTGCCGGCGGGGACGATACTATTATCGTGTCAGGTCTCAATGGTGACGCCACACGTATAGAAAAAGGTACATCAATGATATTGGTGGCGTCCGGTGATATTGCTGTGACCTGGTCGGTTACGGACCTTGACGGTTCCGAAACGGATCTGGCTGCGGTAGAGTCCATAAATAAGCAATCCTGCATATTTACAGCATCGGAAGACGCCTATGGCACCGTTAAAGTTATAGCAACCGACGTCATAGGCAATAAAGGAGAGAAAATCATCCGGATTACAAGCGAAAATCTGGTTACTGTGGATGATAAGGACAGCTCAATAAAATATGTAAGTTCAGGCAGCGGTACAGCATGGGAAGAGATCGAAAACAGCGGATATTATCTGGGAACAGGAAAATGCGTTATGCCTCCTGAGGATGGCAGTTATTCCGATTCTGAACCGGCATACGCAGAATTCACCTTTACCGGTACCGGGATTCAGTGGATAGGCGAGAGTAATTTCCTTTGTGGTATTGCAGAAGTATACATTGACGGTGAAAAGGTGGCCACTGTTGATTCCTTTACAGCACCGAAGATTATCAACCAGTTTGTCAATTTCAGCATGGAAGGTCTGCCCTATGGTGAACATACCATAAAGATAGTGGCTACAGGATTGAAGAATGCCGCAAGCACTCAATATCCCGGAACACGTGTACTGGTAGATGCTTTCAGGTATATTACCGAAACCCCGCAGGTTCAGCCGATAGCGGTTCTTACCGGTCCGGACAGTGTAAAGCCTGATTCTTCCTTTACTTTGACAGTATCTGTGGATAATGTGCCTCAAGACGTGTATGCAGAATGCATAAAACTTAGCTATGACCCTGAAGTATTCGAATGCGATTTCGATGGAATAACAGGGGAGAATATTGTCGGTAAAGTGCATAATGCTGATGAAGGAACCTTAGGCATAGCCGCGGTAAATATCGGAGGAGTACAGGGAAGCAGTGTAACAGTAGCAAATATCGGTTTCAAAGTTAAAGCAGGCGTCAAAAACACATCAAGCACTGTCGCTGTCACAAGTGCAGAATTAGGCATAGGTCCTGACGGAGGATCGATAGAGGCGGGCCTGACCAGCAAGACAATAATAATAGAAGATGAAGACGGCGGTACAGTAGATAAGAGTGGATTGCAGAGTGCTATAAATGATGCAGAGGAACTGTTTGACAATGCCGTAGTAGGTGTTGAAAACGGTTGCTACTGGCAGGCTGACAAGGATGCCTTCAAAGCAGCTATCGATGAGGCTAAAGCTGTATTTGACGATCCTAATGCAAGCCAGTCTGTAGTAGACAAAGCAACGAATGACCTGCGAGCAGCAATAGCTGTGTTTGAAGCTTCGGCTATCAATCCGTCGACAGGTGATATTGATAATTCTTCAACAATAGATGTAGCAGACCTTGCCAAGGTTGCATACTTCTTCGGTTCAAAACTGGGCGATCCCAATTGGAATGAAGCCGTAATTGCAGATATTAACAAGGATGGGAAGATTGACATCGAAGACCTTGCCTTTATTGCTAACAGAATGTAATACCGCCGGTACATAAAGTTATGGGATGGAAACATAGTATTCCATCCCTCCCCTGCCCTTGATCCACGGATATTATTTATACTTTCAGTTTCGGCATCGAAGTGTCAGCCAGTATCCTGCTGTTATCTATACAAGCCGGTCCCGACGATTTATAAGACACAGTATTAAACACACAAAAAATGTATCTCTTAAAGTGAATAAATTTGAAGAAAGGATGTACAGTGATGATAGTACGTAAAAGAATCATTTCAATTATCCTCAGCCTTGCCATGTTATTCACCATGGTACCATTCGGATCTATTGTAGCAGCGGCAGATACGGGAGAATATGACGAAAACTTTACCATGGTATTAAGCGACCCCAGCCATGGTTCAAACAGGTATCTGACCACAGTGAACTCCAATGCCTTTAACGTAATTATGTACACCAATACTTTCTCCGGTGTCTTCGGAGATCAGCACATGAGCGGAATAGAGCTGCTCCTGCATGGGTATCGTATAGCCACAAATGGCGACATCCATTATCTGCCTACTCCTGAACAGTGGGACGCTACTCCTGCGCCTTCCCGCCGCAGCAGAACCTTTGATGATGAGACCAATACCGCTACCGTGTCAATGTCTTTCAACAGCGGCGCCCCAGGCGGAAGTTACACTTATGATATAATTGCTACCCCGGAACCGGGTGGTGTTGTTCTATCATGTGTTCTGACATCGGACCTGCCCGAGAGCCTCGCCGGCAAGGCCAGATTCAACCTGGAGTTTATCCCGTCGAAATACGAATGCAAGTCTTACCAGGTAGACAGTGATAATGACGGAGATTTTGATACCTTCGGTATTTTCCCGTTGCATCCTCAAAGCACTATGGAGGAAGTGGAACGCCCTGACCTTCCGTCACAGGCATGGTATGTAAAGGAATGGAACGTGGACAGAGGAGATTCGCAGCCAGTTCCATTTGCCAAAGGTTATAAGTTCTCATTTGCTCCTGAAGATGAACTTTATAATATCAGTATTATTTCAGATACCGGTGAACTTGAACTTTTTGACGGACGTGACCGCGCTCAGAACGGCTGGTATGTGCTCAGCAATCTCATCACCGGCGGCAAGAGCGGAGATGTAGTTGCAAAATGGCATATCCGTCCCAGAGTAAAGAAGAATTGGGTACGTGAACCCAACATAGCTTTCAGCCAGGTAGGCTATGCGCCTTTCCAGGAGAAGTTCGCGGTTATCGAGCTTGACAAGTATGATAATAACTATCCTACAACTGCTTCGCTTCTCCATGTTAATGCAGACGGCTCTAAAGATGTGGTATATACTGCAGAAGTAACGGAGCCTATTTCATGGCAGCGTTATAAATATGTAAACTTTGACTTTACAGAAATTACTCAGACCGGCATGTACGTTATTAGGTATGGTGATCAGGAAACAGAAGTATTCCCGATTGCAAACGATGTTTATGATACTTCCTGGCAATCGGCTCTGACCGGTTTCCTGGCAGTCCAGATGGATCATATCGAGGTTCGGGAAGGCAATCGTGTATGGCACGGTGCTTCGCATATGGATGACTGTAGCTATGGCCCTCTTAACACATCTTGGTTTGACGGTCAGAGGGGGGGCAGCAGCATGCCGCCAAAACTTGCTGAACAAGGAATTCAACCTGAGGAGTATTTCCCAGGACTGGCTGTTGGTGGTTGGTTTGACGCAGGCGACTTTGACCTCCAGGGTCCCAGAGAGCTTGAGGTACTTAGAGATTTGATAAATGCAGCCTGTGCTTTTGATAACCTGGGTGGTCACGACTCTCTCTCAGTTACCTGGGATGACACGACAGGCGGCTTGGTAGAGATGCATAAACCGGACGGGATCCCTGATATTGTGCAGCAGGTTGCTCACGGAATCAAGTATGTCCTGGCACAATACGATGTTCTCGGTGGCTACGGCGGAACGATGGAGCTGCGCAGGCTGCGCCAGTACACACATCTTGGAGATCCATCATCCGATACTGACGGATATATATATGATCCTAATCTTGCAGAAGGAGAAATAGTCGAACGTGACGGTCGTGTATACTCCGGTGTTCCCGATGACAGGGTGCTGCTGGGAAATATTTCTACCAACCTTACCGGAAATGTTTCAGCGAATATTGCCGGAGCTGCTTATCTCTTATACGATTATTATCCCGACCTTGCTGAAAAATGTTTGAATACCGTATTGGAGATATGGGACAGAGAAAGAGCCGGACAGAGTGCAAGTTTCACTACCGAATTCAATACCCTGGTTTATCTTGTACTGGCTACCAATAAAATGGGACATAGCAGATTCAATGAATTTAAGCAACGTATTACCCCGCTTGTACCAGAAGCATTTGGAAAAGGTACTGATTGGTGGGGCAATCCAACATTTAACATAAATTCAAGATATAATGTCATGTATATAAAGGACCTCCTGGATGTAGATTACACTGATGCTATAAGAAATGCTATAATTGAATATGTAGACACTATTAACTATGGCCCTGAATTCGGAACGCCCTTTGGCGTACAGTTTACTACAGGCTCAGGCTGGGGTGCAGCTGATCGAATAATCGCCTTCGGACAGAGCCTTGCAGCGATGTACAAGTTCTACCCGGATATTCCTAAATTAAAAACCTATGTCTTACGTACTGCCAACTATATCCTTGGAAGACATCCTGTCTCCAACCATTCCTGGATATCAGGCGTAGGCACAAAATCCCACCTGCATCCATATAACAGTAACCGTGCGGATGAATCCTACATACCCGGTTCCATCCTGCCAGGCCATATAACTTTCGCTCCGGATGTAGTGGAATCACTTGATGACTTCAATTTCCTGTGGTTTGAGAATGAGTCGATCATCAATTACCAGTCCAAGTGGGTCGGAGTAGGCTACGCCGCCAGTTTGATAGCAAATGAAGAAGCTGCTACCGAACAGGCGCCTACCAAGGACTTTACCAACGACTTCATGATGAGTGTCAAGAAGACCGGTTCCGGAGATGGATATCTGCAGACCCGCGCTTTTGAGCTCTACATGTACAACAATACCTATGATCCTGAACTTGGGGATAAGAAGAATGCAGGCATTGAGTTGGTTCAGTCCGGACGTCGTATTGCAACCAATGGTGATATTACCCTGCTTCCGGCACCCGAACAGTGGGATTACATGATACCGCCTATACTCAACAGCCGTACAATTGACGAAGAGAACGATGTTCTCAGTGCGAACCTTACTATTCCGGCAGATTCCAAGGGCAATCCGGCAGTTAATTATACTCTTAAAGCAGAGCCTGAACCGGGTGGAGTCAAACTGACCGTTAAACTGGACGAGCCACTGCCGGCCGATCTCGTAGGAAAAGCAGGATTCAGTCTGCAGTTTATCCCGTCACAATTTATCAGCAAAAGCTTCCAGGCTGACTCTGACGGTGACGGCAAATATGACAGTTTCGGAGTATTCCCGCTTCATCCTCAGGATGATATGGAAAGCTTTGATAGAGCAAGGACCGAGGATCAGCCATGGTATGTTAAAGACTGGTATAAAGAAGAAGGCGACAAGCAACCCCTGCCTCTTGCAACAGGCAAAAAGATGACCTTCGCCGCCGAGGATGATGAGAATCGTATCCGCATTACCTCTGACAGCGGAGACCTGATGCTGTATGACGGACGCAACAATACCCAGGACGGCTGGTTTATAGTCCGTACCCTGATTCCCGCGGGTGAAACCGAGATCGTGTGGCATATCAGCCCTGACGTTAACAAAAATTGGGTACGTAAGCCGAATGTAGCCTTCAATCAGGCAGGATATGTACCGAACTTCTCAAAGGTAGCATTAATAGAGCTTGATCCTTTCGATGACCCGCCAATTATGGCTTATATTGATCGTCTGAATGCCGATGGTACTTATACGGAAGTATACTCCGGTTTCGTCAGCGATGCTGTAACTTGGGGTCGCTATAAATACAGAACATTTGACTTCTCGGCTGTAAAAGAACCTGGTATATATGTAATCCGCTATGCAGGAGAACGGACCAATCCATTCCCAATTGCACAGAACGTATACGAAAGGTCATGGCAGGCGTCATTAAGCGGATTCCTGGCAGTACATATGGATCATATGAAGATACGCGAAGGATATCGTATCTGGCATGATCATACATTTGCAGATGATGCACTTCAGGCACCTAAGAATACAAAATTCTTCGACGGATGGAGCATGGGTCGTGAGACCGATTCACCGTTTGATGATTATGAATATATCCCAGGACTTGCTATCGGCGGATGGTATGATCCCAGCGACTATGATCTGGATACAGCTGTCAACATTGAAGCAATCCAGGATCTCGCTCTGGCATTCGATGAGTTTGGTATTGAATATGACACATTGATGGTGGATAATGCCGCCAGATTCGTTGAATTGCACAGAGTGGACGGTTTCAATGACTTGCAGCAGCAAGTAAAACAGGGTATTCTTCAGATTCTGGCACAGCTTGAAAGTGTCGGATATGTATTCAAGGGACTGAAAGTACCTACCTTAACTCAATATAGTCAATCGGGCGACCCATCAAAGGTTACAGACAGACTTCGCTACGACAGCAGCCTCGGCGAGAACGAAACCTATGGTCTGCGTTCCGGCAAAAAGGACGACAGACTTGCATTTGCCGGTATCATAGATGAAGCGTTGCAGCTTAAAGCAGCAGCTGCCCTGGCATCGGCATCCTATGTGCTGAAGGGTTTTGATGACGATCTTGCGGTTCGTTGCCTGAACGCTGCGGAGGATATTTGGGTAAAATTTGATCCTAACAGAACAGAGCCCGCCGTCTATGATGAAGAACTGAATGCTGCAAGGTGGAACGCTGCTATACAGCTTATAATCGCCACCAATGGCAACAAAGATCCATATAAACAGTTGTTGACTCATTATAGCAACATCATGTTGGTCCCCGAAATCTTTGGTGAGGACGGATGGAAGGCAGTCCGAGTCCTTAAGTACATGGATCAGGAGTTCAAGAATCAGTTTATGCAAGCTCTTGAGGCATACATCCCTGTTCTGGAGGACAAGATATCTGCCAACCCGTTTGGAGTACCGGTTGAAGAAGGCAATGTCGGAGTTCTTAACATGGCAATCAGCATGGCAATACTCAACAGGTATTTCCCGAACATTGTAAGTGAGAAATATACCCTCAACGCAGTAAACTACATCCTGGGTACACATATGTGTAACAATACCTCATGGGTATCCGGCGTGGGTACCAAGTCTCATGTACTTGGCTATGGCCAGAACCGTGCTGATAACTTCTTCATTGCCGGTGGCGTTGTGGGCGGATATGTCAATGTCCTTCCTGATTTCCCGGAAGCAGTGGACGATTTCGCCTTCCTGAGGGATCAGACCGGTTACATCCTTGAAGCTTCAGTTAAGTGGATAGTAGTCGGCGCCGCAGCAGATGCGCTTGCAACCCAAGAGCCGCCTGTTCCGGTAGTACCACAGGCAGCACTTGTTGCGGCTGATATTGTAGAACCAGGCGCAGAGTTTACAGTCAGTATCGTCCTTAACAATGTATCAGATGTATATGCCGAGGACATCAACATTGAATATGACAGCGATATATTCGAATATGTGGGCGCAGAACCTGCCAACAGCGGTATTCAAATTGTTAAAGAGGATACATCTGTTGACGGAAAAGTAAGACTTATAGCTGCCAATACCGGCGGAGGCATATCCGGAGAGAGTACCGAAATCCTGAAAGTTACTTTCAAAGTGAAGGACGAAGTCCCGGACACCACGGGAAGAATTTCCATTACCAAGGCCAACCTGGGTACTGCTCCTGACGGATTAGTAGTTGAAGCTCAGTTAAGCAGCAAGACAATCACCATCGGCACAGTGGTTATACCTGATAAGACTGAGCTCATTGCAGCCATAGAATACGCAGAAAATATCTATGCCAATGCGGTTGTTGGTACACAGCCCGGTCAGTATCCGCCGGCAGCCAAAGCGGCCTTCAGGGTTGCCATTGATGCGGCAATAGCTGTAAGAGATGACAATACCGCAACACAAGAGCAGGTAGACAATGCGTTGGCTGCTTTGAACGATGCAATACAGACCTTCCTTGATTCAAGGATCCCGGGTCAGCAAGTGGATAAGTCAGCCCTGGCAGCAGTCATAAGTATTGCTGAGACCCTCTTCAACGAGGCAGTGGTCGGTCCGGATATCGGCCAATATCCACAGGAAGCAAAAGATGCCTTTGGTGTCGCTATTAATGAAGCCAGGGCGGTATATAACAATCCGAATGCGACACAGAGTCAGGTTGATAATGCCGTCACAGCTTTGAATATCGCTATTGATATCTTCAAAGCTTCCGTAAATAAAGAGGTAACGGCAGATATCAACAATGACGGTATCGTTGACGTGGGAGACCTTGCGATAGTAGCTTACTACTATGGCAAGGATTCCGAAAGTGAGGATTGGAACGAAGCAAGGATTGCAGATATGAACAGAGACGGTAAAATTGATATCTCGGACCTTGCATTTGTTGCTTTAAGTATTGAGGATGAGGAATAAACTTTTGCCAAGAGTTGGTGGAGGGGAAGAACATTCCCTCCACCAGCTTGTCCGATATTAATCACTTTATACACAACGAATTTATTACGACAACGAGAATCATTCATTGTGAAAACAGTTTAATACCGCACCCTTGACTATCATATTACAGATACTCACCCAGAATTCAAAGACACCTTATACATTACTATATGATTTTATAGTATTTTGTTATGAAGCTTGAACTCTGGGTGTATTGTTTTTTGATATCGTTACAGCAATGAATATTGCAATGGATACCTTCAAAGAGCAGTAAATAAAGAAACGACAGCAGGTATAAACAATGATGAAGTCACAGATTTAGGAGAATAAGGCTGGGGAGAAGGAGATTACGATGAAAAAAGATAGATTAATTATAATAAACATCTTAATTACAGCCATAATAATTTGTATGTCAAGCGCTGTTTGCGCCGAGGGGAAACCAGGCTTTAATCTAAGCCAAAATGTCGAAAATGCTTTATCAGAAACAAAACTGGGAGTCCCCAGCAGACTGGAGTCAGCGGAAACTTTGAATTCAGACCTGACTGTCACTCTTCATAATAATGAAACAAGTTCAGTCAAAACATTCACAGACCTGGAAGGTTATGAATGGGCAAAAATGCAGATTGAATCACTTGCTGCTCAAGGTATCATTGCAGGAACGTCAGCGACTACATTTAGTCCGGGAAATAACATCACCAGGGCGGACTTTATTTGCCTGTTGGTAAGAACATTGAAGCTGACTGCTGAAGTAGAGAGCAATTTCAGTGACGTAACAATATCTGACTACTTTTACAATGAGGTAGGAATAGCAAAGAAACTTGGGATTACTTCGGGGTGTGGGGATGACCGGTTCAAGCCCAGGGAGAGCATATCCAGACAGGATATGATGGTTATTGTTTCAAGGGCAATGAAAATTGCAGGGATGAAACTGGATGAATCAGCCCGTGACGTAAGCAGATTCCAGGACTACGGAGAAGTAGCCCCTTATGCTTTAAGCGCAGTGACCCAACTGATCAATGAAGGTATCATAGTAGGAAGCAACGGCAGAATAAATCCCAAAGGAACAGTTACAAGAGCTCAAACAGCCGTTATTATGTATAAACTATTGAACAGATTGGAAGACAGTTCAGTTTCTCCGAAACACGAGAACGACACATCTGTTTCGACATCTGCTAAACAGCATCCAGCGGTGTCAAGGGGATACCGCGCGGTATGTTATAACGGTGATATCTATATAGCTGTAGGCACAAGCGGCCGGATCGACAGGATAAAACCCGATAAAACAGTATATGGCTTACCCGCTGTAACAAATGTCTGCCTGAACAGTGTTGTTTCAATGAATGGCATTGATGTAGTTGTGGGCGATGGTGGCGTTGTGTTATTAGCAAAAGATGGAGGGGATTTCAGACCAGCAAAAAGCAGTACCACTAAGTCGCTCTATAGTGTGACTATATTCCGGAATACATTTTTAGCTGCCGGTGCTGACGGTACACTTATCTGTTCTTCTGACGGTGAACAATGGACATCAATTGACTCTGGAATAAAAAACGATATTCTTTCCATATCGGCTAATGAAAGAATGTGTATGGCTGTTACAAGAGAGAGTCAGATACTGATCTCTGTTGATGGTCAGAAATGGGATGTATTGGATTACAACGAATTTTATAAAGGATATTCTGAACCATGCAGGTTTCGTAGCGTGCGTTCCTTTGGGAATATGTTCTACATAGCTGGTGAATATCTGAACTATCCGGGTACTCCGGCTATTCTGTTTAGTGATACCGGAGAGATATGGATGGAAGCTGTTCTTATTAAAATAAACGACAGGCCAGGTGAAGAATATTTTCCGCTTATACCCAATGCATTCGCAGTAGATTCAGATCAACTTGTCGTGGCATGCAACGATGGGAAACTTCTGACAGTTACGGGTTGTAGCACATGCAACAAACTTGACGTCATAGGCGATAAAAATATTAATGACCTGGTATGGGCAAATGATTTTCTCGTTCTGGTGGGAGATGATTTTTGGTTTGACATCCTTAAAAGCGGTAATTTCCGACAGTACAGCATTTCTGCAAAGCAGGCTCTGATAGATTTCAATAATGGTGCTTACATTGTTGATGTACGTACAGATGACGAGTATTCACAGTTGCATATCAAAGGCAGCATACATATTCCTTTAGATCGATTGGAAACAGAACTTGTAAAAGAAATACCTGATAAATCAAGTGAGATAATATTTTACTGCTCAATGGGCGGGAGATCACAAGAGGCTCTGGAAAAGGCATTGCTTATGGGATACGAAAAAGTATATAACCTTGGAGGCATAGGCGATTGGCCGTATGAAACCGAAACCGGCAACTAGAGTACTTGTACATACGGAATTAATGAAGTCTCACTTTCTCCCCCATTGCCACACCGGCAATGACTAAAATTTATTGAGAGAGGATTGAAATGTATGTGTAAGAAATTTATTGCACTTTTATTGGTGTTTACGTTAATCGGAACGTTTGGATTTTCACCATCGGTTTTTGCGGATACAGTGGTGGGTTCTTCGGATAATGGAGACGGAACGTATACAAACCCGGTCATCTGGGCAGATGTGCCTGACCAGGACGTTATCCGGGTCGGCGATACATACTATATGTCCAGTACGACTATGCATATGTGTCCCGGTGTACCAATTATGAAATCCTATGACCTTATCAACTGGGAAACCATAAGCTATTGCTATCTGGTTCTTGACGACAGCGATGCCACAACCCTTAAAAACGGCAGAAACATGTACGGAAACGGCACATGGGCCAGTAGTCTGAAATATAAAGACGGAACTTTTTATGTTGTTGTTCCGTCACCGACTACGAACAAAACCTATATATTCCAGACTGAAGATCCGGAAAATCAGCCTTGGCGCAGGTATGAAATTAACGCCCGTTACCATGACTGCAGCTTGCTTTTGGATGATGATGGCAGGAACTGGCTGGTTTACGGAAATAACCCACTTTATATCATAGAACTGAATGAAACGGTGACAGGTGTAAAGGAAGGCGCTTCGCCCCGTGTACTTATCCAGAACATCCATGCACCCGATCCAATTACAGGTGTAACCCCTACCAGCGGACTTGCGGAAGGTGCACATATTCAGAAGATTAACGGCAAGTATTATATATTCTGTATTACATGGCCTTCAGGAAAACCCAGAACAGAGGTTTGCCATCGCGGTGACAGCCTGGACGGTCCTTTTGAGGCAAAGACGGTTGCTCAGGAAAACATTATAATCGGTGGTCAGGGCGGTGGTCCTGCCCAGGGCAACATAGTAGACGACGGAAAAGGCAACTGGTACGGCTTCCTCTTCCGTGACAGCGGAGCGGTCGGAAGGATACCGTGGGTAATGCCTATTCACTGGTCAGATGGCTGGCCTATGTTCGGTGATGACGATACCGGGCTTCATTTGACCCGGGGTGGTCCGAAACCCATTCAGGGCGATTTTGAACTCAAGAGCGTTGTTACCTCCGATGAGTTCGACAATAATGCGAAAAAACCAACATATAACGATGCTCCTCTGACCCCTGCTCGTGAAGAATACGCATATAACGGTTCCAATCTAAAACTGGAATGGCAGTGGAATCACAACCCGGACAACCGTTATTGGTCCCTGACAGAGCGCCCGGGGTGGCTTCGCCTGACTACAGGGCAGATGGCCACAAACCTTTTGGACGCCCGAAACACATTGACCCAGAGGACTATCGGCCCCGTATCCTCAGTACAGACAAAATTGGATGTATCAAATATGAAGAACGGCGACAGGGCAGGTTTGGCTCTCTTCACAGCCCAGTACGGCACAATTGAGGTACGGATGGATGATGATGTTAAGACCCTTGTCATGGTCAACAGCTCATCTACCACAACTCACAATGATGTGGAAAGCATTCCCCTGCCTACTGATATAATCTACCTGAAAGTAGACGCCGACTTCCGGAATCAGACCGACAAAGGCACCTTCTACTACAGCTTCGACGGTGTCAACTGGGTACAGCTGGGCAACACGCAGCAGATGGTTTACAGCATCAATAACCACTTCATGGGTTACCGCTTTGCACTATATAATTATGCCACTAAGACCTTGGGCGGCTATGTCGACTTTGATTACTTCAGAATAAGCGATACATTGGAAGGATCAAATGTCGATTTGTCCCTTAAGGAGCTTCAGATAAACGGATCACAAGTTGCCGGATTTAATCCTAATATAAAAACCTATGACATTACAGTTCCAATAGGTTCTGTTCCTCCGACAGTTACCGCTGTGGCAAATGATCCCAATGTCAATGTTACAGTAACACAAGCCGATACGGTACCGGGAAAAGCGACGGTGACTGTAAGCCTGGGTTTATTGGAAGACATTTATACGGTTAATTTTATTCCTGATTTAACTTTGAAGGATATCAAGGTAGATGGAATGACGATTGCCGGCTTCAGCCCTAATAAATATTCATATAACATTACGATTCCTCCGGAAAGTGACATACCTGAAGTGACTGCTGTTCCAAACGATCCAAACGCTATAGTTGAAATAACACAGGCCTCAGCCATACCGGGTGTCGCAATAATAACTGTAACTGCGGGAGATTCTACAGTTACGTATACCATAAACATAGATTATGCGCCACCAACCATTGTATATAGCTTTATGGACGGGACGATAGACAGTGGCTGGACAATTCTGAATCCTGATCCTTCGGGTTACTCCGTTGTTCCTGGCATGGGCTTACGCTTGCCTACCCAGGATTCAGACATTTACAGTACCGGAACCGATTGGAAAAATGTATTTGTACGTCCTGTGGAAGGCGACTGGGAGGTAGTTTCAGCGGTATATTACTCTACAGTGCCATATGCGAACTATCAGCAGAATGCATTATTGATATGGCAGGATGAGGATAATTATATCAAACTGGATTATGAGTATAATAACGGCAATTTATTCTTCCAGATGGGACAAGAAGTGGCATCAAGCTTTACCAGCCTTGCAACAGTAACATATGATGCGCCAGCGGGCACTCCTTTGAATATTTACTACAAGATCAAGAAAACAGGTAACAATTATACAGGGTATTACTCGTTAGATGGAACTAATTATACGGTCGTAGGGTCCACAACCATAGACCTGCAAAATACTCAAATAGGTTTATTTGCAACTAAAAATTCAGAAAATGACCCTATAGATACATATGTCAAATATGTAGAAATACATGGAGGACTTAATACTGATGCGAGTTTGAAAGACTTATTGATAGACGGGGTCCAGATAATTGGATTTGATCCGTCCATAACCAGCTATGATATTACTTTACCTGCAGGTACGACAATAGTTCCGACAGTAACTGCAATAGCTAATGACAGTAATGCCACTGTAACAATAGAGCCGGCAACAAGTCTTCCAGGAACAACAAATGTTATTGTGACCGCACAAGACGGAAGGACTAAGAAAATATACACAATAAACTTTGAAGTGAAGGCATCTCCTGCAACTGTACTTACCGCCGACAGCAGTGTACGGCCCGGGGCTACCTTTACGGTAGGAATCGGGTTAAACAATCTGGAGCAGATTGTTCATGCCTATGATATTACCCTGTCTTATGATTCTGATGTATTTGAATACGTAAGTGCGGCAGGTACAGGCGAAAATATAGTAATAGTCAGAGAGGATAAAGCCACTGCCGGAAAAATCAGGCTGATTGCAGCCAATATCGGCAGAGTATCGGGAGAAAGCACTCCGGTTATGGACATAACCTTTAAGGTAAAGGACGGAGTTGAGAATACTACGGGAATTATCTCCGTAACGGGTGCAAAACTTGGTATCGGACCCCAGGGAACAGTGATACAGGCTACTCCAGACAGTAAGAGCGTGTTAATAGGCAGCAGTGAACCTTCAGTAGACAAGACAGCTTTGATAATGGCAATTGATAATGCCCAGAGCTTGTACGACGCTGCAGTAGTCGGCACACAACCCGGTCAGTATCCACAGGCAGCCAAGGATATGTTAAAAGCAGCCATCGATGCGGCAAAAGCGGTAAGGGACGACACAAGTGCGACACAGTCCCAGGTAGACAGCGCTGTAACAGCTCTTAACAATGCAGTAGATATCTTCATGGCCGCTGTTATTGTAGAAGTAACTCCGGACATCAATAATAACGGAAAAATAGATGTGGGTGATCTTGCGTATGTGGCCTACTACTATGGCAAGGAATTCACAGACACAGAATGGCAGGTTGCCAAGATGGTCGATATGAACGGCGACGGCAGGATAGACATAGAAGACCTTGCTTATGTGGCATTAAGGATTGATTGGTAAACCATACAGAAGGCCGTTGAGGGGAATATGCTCCTCCATGGCCTTCAATACTGATAAATGATATTTGCTAATAAATGATTCTTAGAAGCAGCAGCTAAAAGCAGCAGCGATATGACTTCTTTATGCCCGCATCTATTACCGACAGGTTCCATTTATCTTCTGGGTTAAATCCATTTATCTTCTGGGTTAAAATAAGATACTTAACATAATAGAACAGAATTAGAAAAGATTATATACAAACACAAGTTATCCGTAGGAGGTAAAAAGTTATGAAAAAGGGCAACCGAATTTTATCGCTGGTGCTCATCATCAGTCTCTGCCTGTTAATGTTTGACATTTATCCTATTCAGGTGGTGGCTGCTTACGAATCCAATGATGAAACACCTATTTATCTGGACACTTCATACTCTTTTGAGGAGAGAGCTGCGGACCTTGTGTCCCGAATGACTCTTGCTGAGAAGGTATCCCAGCTTAACACCAGCGCTCCGGCAATACCTCGTCTGGGTATTAAAGCAAATAACTGGTGGCAGGAGGCATTGCACGGTGCGGCTTGGGTCCGGGCTGTTTCGTTCCCTTCAAGCCTCAGCATGTCCCTGACGTGGGATCCTGATCTTGTCTTTGAAACGGCCACTGTTATCGGAGATGAATGTCGCGCCTATAACACAACGTCCGGCCGTGCTTTAAGCAACTTCTGCCCGACGATAAATATTCAAAGAGATCCAAGATGGGGCCGCAATGAGGAAGGTTATGGCGAAGATCCGTTCCTTGTGGCAGTTCTCGGCGAACAATATATTAACGGTATTCAGGGTAATCTTGATACCGTCAACGTTACCAGTCCATCCGGCGAGAAATACCTTAAAACCATCGCTACCCTGAAACACTATGCCGCCAACAATAGCGAGCAGAACCGCTATACCGGCTCGTCCGACGTGGACGACAGGACTCTGCGTGAGTATTATACATATGCTTTCCGCGAAATTACAAAAAAAGCCAACCCGGAATCCGTTATGAGCGCATATAACAGGGTTAATGGCATACCCTGCGCTGCCAATACATACCTTCTCGACACTCTGTTGAGGAAGACCTGGGGCTTTAGCGGTTACGTGGTTTCGGACTGCGAAGGTATCTCCTGGATGCGCAATGGCCATAATTGGGTTCCATCAGACCCGCCTGGCGTATATACCGAGAGGGTGACCATGCCACAGGCCTCGGCATTCGCATTGATGGCCGGTACTGACCTTGCCTGTAACTGGACGCAAAGTGGCAGCTATGGCGGCGATTACAGCAACAACCTTGCAAGAGCTATTGAGGACAAAGTCCTGACCGATAACGGTATTATAAGTGAAGAAGCCCTTGATGTCGCCTTAGTGCGTCTGTTCACGGCACGTATGAAGACAGGTGAGTTTGATCCAAAAACATTCGAATACAGCACTTACACCGTAGACAACCGCGTCGAGACTGCAGCCAACGTTGCCACCTCGCTGAAGGCATCACAGAAAGCCATTGTTTTGCTTAAAAACGATAACAATACTCTCCCGATTAACCTTGATGAAATAAAGTCAATAGCTGTTGTCGGCAAATTTAACGATGTCTGTGAGCTTGGAGATACCAACTATGCCGGCTCACCGACAACGAGGGTCAGTTTCAAGAGCGGCCTTACATCTGCACTTAATGCCAAGGGCTTCGACACGACAAACAACTTGAAATTCTATGACACCAGCTCGGGAACAGTTTCCGGCTATATATTCAATATCAGGCAGTTCACCATTAACGGCACGACAATCCAGGCCACAAGCGCGAGTGTTATGAACAACTGCCGGGCAGAGACCAATAACATAGGCTATATTAACGATGGCGCTTACGCTATATACGAAAACGTTGATCTTGGACAAGGACTTACTTCCTTCACCGCAGACGTAAGCACTAACGGAACGAGCGGTTCGTTTAAGCCTGTTGTGGAAGTGCGTATCGGCGGACCGAATGGCAAGCTTATTGCCAAGGCAATCTGCAATCGCACCAGCAGTTGGACTACATACGTTACCAATACGGGCACCGTGGAACCAGATGCCGCCCTGGAGCAAGGAGTCAAGACTATCTGTCTCAGGTTCACGACAGACCAGTCTTCATCAACAAACGGCCTGGATCTTGATGCAATCGGAAAAGCCGACATGGTTATCTATTTGGCTGGCACAGGAAAAAGCGCTGAACTGAATGTTGCCGGTGAGAACAGGGATAGGGCCAATATGGACTTCCCCGCAAACCAGGTGGATGAGATCAAGCAAGTCGTCGCGGCTAACCCGAATACGGTAGTGGCCATACAGGCAGTGGGCATGATGAACATCGGTGAATTTGTTGACGATGTTAAGGCTATATTATTTACCAGCTTTAATGGACAATTCCAGGGACAAGCAATGGCCGATGTTCTGCTTGGCAATGTAAACGCAGACGGGCGCTTGTCGTTTACCTGGTATGCAGATGAATCCCAGCTTCCCGATATCCTTGATTACGAAATCCGTCCTACAGAGACAAAGTATGGGCGCACATACCAATACTTCAAGGGTGATGTGCTGTATCCGTTCGGCTATGGCCTGAGCTATACCACCTTTGCTTATTCCAATATGCAGATTGATAAAAAGAACCTTGACGCAAACGATGAATTCCAGGTAAGTGTGGACGTCACCAACACGGGAGCTGTTAAAGGTGACGAGGTTGTACAGCTGTATATTACAACTCCCGATGCGCCTGCTGAACTAGAGCGACCGATTAAGCGCCTGAAAGGCTTCCAAAAAGTATCGCTTGAACCCGGCGAAACTAAGAAAGTGACCCTGTCTGTGAGAGTTCCCGACCTGGCATTCTTTGATGAGGATTTAGGCAGGTATGTGGTCGACAACGGTCGTTATGGCGTTCAAATAGGCAGATCTAGCGCTGATATCCAATTTGAAGACTATATCCAGGTAACTGGTGAGTTAAAGCCTGTGATCAGTGAAGTTACAGTCAGGATATCACAGGAAGGTGACGATGAGAAGGATATCCCTAGCCGTGTCATATTCGGAAGGGGTCAGGTGGTTATTCCAAAGGTTACAGTGACAATGAATGACGAGACTCTTTACGGCTTTATCAAAAAGGGCGACAACAGGCCTCTGCCGGAGGGCATGACAATCGAGTACAGCAGCAACCGCCCGGAAGTTGTCTCTGTGGATGAAAACGGTATAATCAAGACCAATAAAGGCGGTGTGGCAACTATTACCGCTACCGTGACCTATGATGGATTAAGCAAATCTGCTAAAACAGTTATTTATGTAAAAAGCGATCTTTCACTTGCCAACATAACTGTGAATGGGAATCCCTTAAGTGGGTTCAGCCCGGATATATACAGTTATAATGTAGTTGTTCCTATTGGATCGCCTGTGCCTCTGGTAACCGCGACAGCAAATCAGGAAGATGCCAGTGTCGTTATAACACAGGCAACAGAAATACCAGGAAAGGCGATTGTGACCGTAAGCGACGAGTTTGAAACATTGACCTATACAATAAATTTCACTATCGATTTAACATTGAAAGACCTCAAGGTGAATGGAACACAAGTGATTGGGTTCAGTCCGACCAAGTATACTTATGAAATTTTAATCCCAGACGGAAGTGATATACCTCAGGTGACTGCGGAACCAAACGATCCAAACGCTATAGTTGAAATAACACAGGCCTCAGCCATACCGGGTGTCGCAATAATAACTGTAACTGCGGGAGATTCTACAGTTACGTATACCATAAACATAGATTATGCGCCACCAACCATTGTATATAGCTTTATGGACGGGACGATAGACAGTGGCTGGACAATTCTGAATCCTGATCCTTCGGGTTACTCCGTTGTTCCTGGCATGGGCTTACGCTTGCCTACCCAGGATTCAGACATTTACAGTACCGGAACCGATTGGAAAAATGTATTTGTACGTCCTGTGGAAGGCGACTGGGAGGTAGTTTCAGCGGTATATTACTCTACAGTGCCATATGCGAACTATCAGCAGAATGCATTATTGATATGGCAGGATGAGGATAATTATATCAAACTGGATTATGAGTATAATAACGGCAATTTATTCTTCCAGATGGGACAAGAAGTGGCATCAAGCTTTACCAGCCTTGCAACAGTAACATATGATGCGCCAGCGGGCACTCCTTTGAATATTTACTACAAGATCAAGAAAACAGGTAACAATTATACAGGGTATTACTCGTTAGATGGAACTAATTATACGGTCGTAGGGTCCACAACCATAGACCTGCAAAATACTCAAATAGGTTTATTTGCAACTAAAAATTCAGAAAATGACCCTATAGATACATATGTCAAATATGTAGAAATACATGGAGGACTTAATACTGATGCGAGTTTGAAAGACTTATTGATAGACGGGGTCCAGATAATTGGATTTGATCCGTCCATAACCAGCTATGATATTACTTTACCTGCAGGTACGACAATAGTTCCGACAGTAACTGCAATAGCTAATGACAGTAATGCCACTGTAACAATAGAGCCGGCAACAAGTCTTCCAGGAACAACAAATGTTATTGTGACCGCACAAGACGGAAGGACTAAGAAAATATACACAATAAACTTTGAAGTGAAGGCATCTCCTGCAACTGTACTTACCGCCGACAGCAGTGTACGGCCCGGGGCTACCTTTACGGTAGGAATCGGGTTAAACAATCTGGAGCAGATTGTTCATGCCTATGATATTACCCTGTCTTATGATTCTGATGTATTTGAATACGTAAGTGCGGCAGGTACAGGCGAAAATATAGTAATAGTCAGAGAGGATAAAGCCACTGCCGGAAAAATCAGGCTGATTGCAGCCAATATCGGCAGAGTATCGGGAGAAAGCACTCCGGTTATGGACATAACCTTTAAGGTAAAGGACGGAGTTGAGAATACTACGGGAATTATCTCCGTAACGGGTGCAAAACTTGGTATCGGACCCCAGGGAACAGTGATACAGGCTACTCCAGACAGTAAGAGCGTGTTAATAGGCAGCAGTGAACCTTCAGTAGACAAGACAGCTTTGATAATGGCAATTGATAATGCCCAGAGCTTGTACGACGCTGCAGTAGTCGGCACACAACCCGGTCAGTATCCACAGGCAGCCAAGGATATGTTAAAAGCAGCCATCGATGCGGCAAAAGCGGTAAGGGACGACACAAGTGCGACACAGTCCCAGGTAGACAGCGCTGTAACAGCTCTTAACAATGCAGTAGATATCTTCATGGCCGCTGTTATTGTAGAAGTAACTCCGGACATCAATAATAACGGAAAAATAGATGTGGGTGATCTTGCGTATGTGGCCTACTACTATGGCAAGGAATTCACAGACACAGAATGGCAGGTTGCCAAGATGGTCGATATGAACGGCGACGGCAGGATAGACATAGAAGACCTTGCTTATGTAGCCTCAAATATATCGGATTAAGCACTCTTAAAAGAAAAGCCCGCACGTTACCGGAATCAGAAATTTCCAGCAGGTGTCCGGGAAGTTAGTTGTTTTCATAATAAAATATGCGGAGGGCGTGTAATACCCCCTCCGCATATAATCATGGCCAACGTTGACTCTATAAGGTGATCAAGCCCAATAGACTTAAAAGTAAAAATATTCATGTAAAAGAATAGGAGGGCAAAAGATATGAATAAAAAAATATCCTGTCTGCTGATTATTGCATTGTTGGTTAACCTGTTCATAGGGATGCCGGTTTTCAATATTCCATCGTATGCAGTAGATTTAGAAGATTTCAAAGTGTTGGATCTTAAATTTGAAGATAATATAGAAGACAGTTCACCTAATAGAATAAATGGTACATTGAATGGAACCGCGACTTATATCGAAGGGCAAAAAGGCAAAGCGATAAGCCTTAACGGTACGGACAATTATATTGATTTGGGAACATCTGCGGCATTGCAGCCTCAAAACCTTACGGTTTCCCTCTGGGTTTATCCAAGCGCTGAACTGACCGGCGAACATATGATAACATGGTTCAAGCCAAGCGGTAATTACAGGGGTAACGGCTGGTATCTCAGTTGCCTTGACGATAACACCCCACTGAAGCTTTCTACAGGTACGGCTCCGCAGGAAGCTTATGTATCAGGGAATAGAAACGCTTTCTTTCCGGCAGGTAAATGGACGCATATTGCAGTAACATATGACAGCGCGACGGGGGATGTCGCCATATACCGCAATGGTGTAGCGCAAACGGTATATTATACTACTAAGGTGGCCAATGGCATCATAGCTAACAATACAGATCGTAAGTACATTGGCTTCAATTCACCGGGATATGGTTTTGCTCATGCGAAACTGGGGCTCGATGAGTTCAAAATATACAGCACGGTAGCCACTGAAGATCAAATTCAGGAGATTTATACCAGTGAGGGTGGAATACTGCCGGTAACCGGTGTATCACTGGATAAAAACACCGCAAGTATAGATATTGGCGAGGAAATCCAATTAATCGCAACAGTAACACCGACCAGGGCAAGCAATAAAGCAGTTACATGGACCAGTAGTGACAATACGATAGCGCAAGTAGACAGCACAGGAAAAGTAACAGGGCTCAGAACAGGAGTGGCTAATATTACAGTTACAACTGTTGATGGAAATTTCACCGCATCTTGCCTGGTGACGGTGGGCAATGTGCCAGTAACAGGCGTGACCCTTGATAAAAGCGATATAAGCATTTCCACAGGACAGATTATACAGTTGAAAGCCTCTGTAATACCTTTGGGTGCGACTAACAGTGCGGTTACATGGTCCAGCAGCGATCCAACTGTAGCTACAGTAGACGATATAGGAAGAGTAACAGGAATAAAGGAAGGGACGGCAACCATTACCGTTACTACTGTAGATGGCAATTTCACAGCATCATGTATAGTTACGGTAACAAAAATATCTTATGATCCATATGCAATAGTTGAGCAGTTTGATTTGAATGAAGTAAGCATAACAGATCCCTATTACATAAATGCTTTTAATAAAGATGTCGAATATCTGATGAGCCTGGAACCTGACCGCCTGCTGTCCGGTTTTAGGTCTGCTGCAGGGTTGACCCCGAAAGCACCGGTGTATGGTGGCTGGGAAAATACTCTGATTAAAGGGCATACCATGGGACATTATCTTACTGCCCTTGCACAGGCATATAAAGTGACCAGCAATGATGCTGACACTACATTAAATACTCAAATAAAAACCAGGCTGGACTATATTATAAGCGAACTGAAAATATGCCAGGATGCAAACGCCAACACTCAAAACGGTGCGGGTTTCTTGTTTGCATCGGATAAAACACAGTTCGATATCCTGGAAGGGAAAGCTTCCGGTTCAACATGGGTGCCGTGGTATACAATGCATAAAATACTGGCGGGCCTTATTGATGTTTATAAACATACAGGGAATGACGAAGCTTTAAGCGTTGCAAGCAACCTGGGAGACTGGATTTACAATAGGGTGTCAACATGGGATTCTTCAATGCAGGCAAGGGTATTGGGCACCGAGTACGGAGGAATGAATGATTGCCTGTATGAACTGTACAAAATTACAAAAAATCCGAATCACTTGGTTGCCGCTCATAAATTTGACCAGGACTCTTTATTCAATACCATTGCCGCAGGGAATAATACATTACCAGGTGTACATGCGAACACGATTATTCCTAAGTTTACCGGCGCATTAAATCGTTACAGGACACTAGGAGAAAGTGAGTCTTTATATTTAAATGCGGCGAAAAGTTTTTGGGATATGGTAGTGAACCATCATACATATATAACCGGTGGAAACAGTCAGGATGAGCATTTCAGAGCGCCGGACGTGTTGGATGCTTACAGGGACAATGTTAATAATGAAACATGCAACTCATATAACATGCTTAAGCTGACCAGGGAACTGTTTAAGGTCACCGGAGATGTAAAATATGCGGACTTCTATGAAAGAGCTTTCATAAATGAAATCATGTCATCACAGAATCCTGAAACCGGAATGACCACATACTTCAAACCAATGGGAACCGGATATTTTAAAGTGTTTGGGCATCCGACCAATAATTTCTGGTGCTGCACCGGGACAGGAATGGAAAACTTCACAAAGCTTAATGACAGTATATATTTCCATACCGATAATGAATTGTATGTAAACATGTATTTAAGCTCTATTCTCGACTGGAGAGAAAAGGGGCTGAAACTGACCGCGCAGGCGCAATTGCCTGATAACGATGAAGTTACATTCACAATTGATGCCGCACCCAAGGATGAAATTACTATAAAATTCAGATTTCCTTATTGGCTCGCAAAGGATCAGGATGTGACACTGTCAGTCAATGATCAGATTATTAACGTATCGGCAGTAAACGGTTATTTTGATGTTAAAAGGGTATGGAAAGCAGGAGACATAGTGAAGCTGACTCTGCCCATGGAAGTACAGGTATCCAGGCTTCCGGACAACAAAAACGCCGTAGCATTTACTTATGGACCGGTTGTTCTGAGCGCTGGCCTTGGAACTGAAAATATGGCGACAGCTTCTCATGGAGTGTCGGTAACAATAGCAACTATACCTTCTAATGTTACCATAAAGGATTATATCATTATAAAATCGGGCAGTGTCGATGACTGGATCAATAATATCAAGGACAATATGGTTAAGACTGATGGAAAGGTCGAATTTACCTTAAGAAATACCGATGAGGATAATAATCTGAAATTTACCCCGCATTATCTGAGATATACTGACAGGTATGGCATTTACTTTATATTAGTTGCTGAAACTTCTCCGGCGATGCCGGCCACAAGAGGAGGAAACTTAGCCTGGTACAGGTTTGATGAAGCATCCGGATCTGAGGCAATTGATTCCTCGGGTAATGGAAATGACGCCACCATTATCGGGGCTACAGGTGCAAGGTTAGCAGGCCGATTTGGCAATGCCTTACGGCTGCAAAGTTCCGGCAGCCAGTACGT
>ERZ773359.1692-NODE-1692-length-29797-cov-12.762928_pt1 | contig 29797 bp, 23 predicted proteins | sample MGYA00374955_ERZ773359 | MGnify/ENA primary metagenome ERZ773359 (study PRJEB29098, sample SAMN04486028) | biogas fermenter metagenome | study: EMG produced TPA metagenomics assembly of the Biogas fermentation microbial communities from Germany - Plant 4 DNA1...
ACGGAGATAGAGGACTAGAAAGGGGGCTGATGGAATGAAAAGATTCTCGTTCTTGTTAGTTGGCGTTCTGGTTGTTTCCCTTCTGTCAGGATGTTTCCTGCAGCCGTCTGCTATGCGGGGCGGAAGCAAGGTTAAGCCTACCGCTGCGCGTGACTATGTAGATTACTCCGCACTGGATTACCGGGAAGGAGAAGTCCTGATTAAGGCCAATGGAATCGGCTCTCTCGCTGAAGTATTGGAGAAGGAAGGCAGCGTCATTCTCAATGAATGGCCGCAGATTGGTTGGGTAGCAGCAAGTGTACCCGCTGGTGAGACTGTATCTTCCTTTATCGCTAAGCTAAAGAGCTATAAAGAAGTGCTCATCGCTGAGCCGAACATGCGCTATGAACTGCCTGACCCTACGTTCAAGACAGACCTGCAGCTGATGAGTGAAACCGAATTGCCTGAAGGTGACCTGTATAAGAAACAGTGGGGTTTGAAGAACATCAAGGCTGAAGAGGCTTGGCAGATTACAACCGGCAGCCCTGATGTGATCGTGGCTATCATTGACACCGGTGTAGACGTCGGGCATCCCGAGTTTGAAGGAAAGGAGTTCGTGGGATCCTTCGATGCTACCGGTGAAGACACACCGCATCTTGACCTCCACGGCCATGGTACCCACGTTGCCGGAATTGCCGCTGACGATGGGCGCACAGGAAAAATGGCGGGTGTAGCCTGGGACAGCCCAATCATGCCTATCCGGGTAATGGACTCTACAATGTCCATTTACACCTACTACCTGACCGATGCCATGATCTATCTGGGTGAGTATGCCGAAGCTAACCCAGGCAAGCGGATCGTCGCTAATATGAGTATCGGTGGACGTGGTTACAGCTACGCCTTCAAAGATGCCATCGACTTCGCCGCTGAACGGGGTGTACTCTTAGTCACCTCTGCTGGAAACGACTATGTTCGGATTATTTCGTATCCCAGCGCCTACAACGGCGTAGTGACAGTTGCGGCTTCGACACCGCATGATGACAAAGCCGACTTTTCCACCACCGGCTGGTGGAACTCGGTAGCCGCTCCTGGTGTTGGGATTTGGTCTACCGTTACTGAAGGTGGGTACGAATCTTGGCAAGGTACCTCAATGGCATCGCCATTCGTAACTGGTGCCGCAGCTTTGCTCTTGGCGCAGCATCCGGAGTTAACTCCACTCCAGATGAAGAACCAAATTGAGCAGACAGCTCGGGGCAATGGATTTACCGAAGAGTTGGGTTATGGTGTCATCGACGTCGCTGCGATGATCGGTGACCTGAAGCCCATGGCTTACGGAAGCCTCAAGGTCACAACAAACATTGATCCTGAGGACGTAGGCTACGGTGTGATCACCGTTTTCGGTAGTGATGGTATGCTGAGAGCCTACGGTACAACCGGCGCTGATGGAAGCCACACCTTCCACGCTATGCAGCCAGGTGATTACACTGTCACACTCAGCTTCTATAACCCTGTCAAAGGCAGTTGGGATATTGCCTACGATGAGGTGAGAGTTGAGGTAGAGAAGACAGCTACCATTGGCTTTGATGTGGATCTGGAGGCCAAATAATTCAAAGGTATAGGGGGTCGGAAAAAGCCGTCGCGGTATCGCGGCGGCTTTTCATTTTCAGTCGGGGATAGCTTCTTTACAGCTCGTCGGCGGCACATGCTGCTATACCGAGCATGCCTTGGCCTCCATGAACTGCCAGTGCAGCACCCATTTCAGCTATGAACACTTTGGCGCAGCGCAGGCGCTCTTCCACTTTTTGCTTGAACTCCTCTGCCTTCTCCGGTGCGTTGCTGTGCAGCACGGCGACGGTCAGCCTCTCTGACGGGAATCGCTCTTCGACAAGGGAAATCATACGCTGCAGTGCCTGGCCATAAGAGCGTTTCTTATCAACCACCTGCACCAGGCCATCCCTGATACCCAAGATCGGTTTGATAGTCAAGAGGGAGGCAACCATGGCCTGCATTCGGCTGACTTTACCACTGCGGGCAAGGTATTTCAGAGTCGGTACGGCGACAAACACAGCTGTCTTCTTCTTGACCCGCTCGATGATCTCCAAAATCTCTTCCCGGCTTTTTCCTTTAAGAGCAGCTTTAGCGGCAGCAAGAGCTGCAAACCCCTGCCCCATGCTGGCTGATTCCGAATCAACTACTGTGATGGGAATCGGGATGTGTTCCTTGAGAAGTTCAGCTACCTGAACAGTTCCGCTCTGTCTTCCCGTGATGTGAATCGAAATAATCTCTTTAGCTCTATCAACTAGTTTGTTGTAAATTGCGAGGAAATCCCCTGGTGAAGGCTGAGAGGTGGTGAGACCCTCCTTTTCCTCAAGCTGCGCATAGAATTCCTCAGGTGTCAGATCAAGGCCTTCACGGAGGAACTGGTTATCGATTTGAATTCCTACAGGTACGATTTCCAGCTCGACCTCTCTTGCCAACTCCGGAGGTACACTCGCGGCGCTATCAGTTACAATGGCTATGCGCTTCACGCTTTCACCAGCTTTCTTTAAACTTGCTTCTCATTAGCAATAATTCCCGGTGAAACTAACATATCCCTGCACGTTTCTAAGTGTTCCGTATATTTTAATCGCGAAAAAAGGAATTCGGTGCATCAACCAGAATTATTATATTCGCGTTAAAGCAACAAGTACCCAATAAAAAATTCACAAAGGGGAGTATGCTCATGGAGATCGTCTGGCAGCAGACCACGGCGCCTAAGGCGAAACCTGACCCCAACGGACTAGGATTTGGACGTGTGTTTACAGATCACATGTTTGTAATGGACTATAACCCAGAACACGGCTGGCACGACCCACGGATAGTCCCTTATGGGCCGTTAGAACTTGAGCCATCTACTGTCACACTGCATTACGCCCAGGCAGTTTTTGAAGGTATGAAGGCTTATCGGACGGCCGATGGAAGAATACTCTTGTTCCGCCCCAGGCTCAATTTGGAGCGCCTCAACCAGAGCTGTGATCGGTTGTGTATTCCGCCTCTGGACACTGAGTTTGTGCTGAGAGCGTTGAAAGAGCTGCTGCGCATCGAACAGGACTGGATTCCATCAGCCCCAGGTACTTCTCTCTATATTCGGCCGTTTGTTTTTGCAACCGATACGATTCTAGGCGTGCATCCTGCACAAACCTACAAATTCGTTATTATCCTGTCGCCGGTGGGTTCGTATTATCCTGAAGGGATCAACCCGGTCAGTATTTATGTGGAACCAGAACATGTACGCGCAGTGCGGGGCGGGACGGGGCAGGCTAAGGCAGCAGGCAACTATGCTGCCGGGCTAAAGGCGCAGAAGGCAGCCAAAGCAGGAGGCCATGCCCAGGTTCTCTGGCTTGACGCCCTCGAGCGGCGTTATGTAGAAGAAGTTGGCGCGATGAACGTGTTCTTCAAGATTGGTGGCGAAGTGATCACACCCGAACTAGGAGGAACCATACTCCCGGGCATCACCCGCCGCTCGGTGCTGGAACTGCTGCGCAGTTGGGGAGTCCCCACAGCAGAGAGGAAACTCGCAGTTGACGAGGTATTCGAAGCCCATGCTGCAGGAACCCTTGAGGAAGCCTTTGGTTCCGGAACAGCGGCAGTCATCTCGCCCATTGGGCGCCTGGCCTGGCGTATGCAGGTCATAGACATCAATGAAGGAAGAATCGGAGAGCTGTCTAAGAAACTCTACGACACACTGACGGGCATTCAAACGGGCCGCCTACCCGACGACTTTGGCTGGACAGAGGAAGTGTAAAAATCCCGGGCATCCTTTCCCGCTGTGGGGAAGGAACCCGGGTTTTCTTACATTTCGGCGACAATCAGTTGATCTAGACTGCGCTTGGGTACATGGTGTACCTGTTCTGCGTCACGCCAGTAGCGCGAGTCACCATTAGCGGGTAGGGGCTCAATCTTGACCTTTTCTTTTGGTTTTCCGAGGGCAATGACGAGTTCGATATCATGGTTTTCAGGAACGTTCAGGATTTCCCGTATTCTACGCCTTTGAATAGATCCAATGATGCATCCGCCGTAACCTTTTTCCACTGCACCGAGGAGAATAGTCTGGGCTGCGATTCCTACGTCAAACTCAGCGTCGGGGTTGACAGTAACATCGCTCAGGATCACGATATACCCAGTGGGGCGTTCGCCCTCTATCGGCCCCGGCCAGTCTCTTAAGAATCCCGCCCAACTTAAGCACGAGAATACTTCGGCTCGTTTCTCTGGACTAGATACGAGGATGTATCGCAGCGGCTGCAGGTTGGTAGCGGAAGGTGTGAGACGGGCCAGCCCCACTAAGTACTTAAGAAACTCTGGAGGCAGCGGCTCATCTTCAAAAAAACGCCGGTAACTCCGATTTCGTTCCACCAACTGCTCAAACATTCCGATTCCTCCCTCTGCGGCCCTTGAGCGTAAACACCTTCTTTTCGCCGAAACTTGGTTTCAGCCGGACTTCAATCTCCACTTCGTCTTCCATAAACCTGAAAGTGAGAGTCCTGCTAAAAGGCGTCTCGATAAACCGCGCCAAGACGCTTAGGGTATTATGGCTTTCCCACAGGGCTTTGACATGACAAAGCCCTTCTTTGCTCATCTGTTCTACAGGCCCGCTGGCGCTGCTGCGAATACCAAAGCTTTCATTACCGCTGGAGTAACTCGTTATCTGAATCTCACTACTCTTCCCTGCAAACTCCACACTCGTGATACCCAGTTCATTAGGTTCGAGATCATAAACTTGGCCATTGAGGCCTTCTGCCGCCTCAGGATCCCATGTACCGGTGAGGCTGGGCAGACTCAAGTTGGCCAACCTGTTCCTGAGACGATCCAAATTCTCTTCATCAGGGGGAAGCTCTTCTCCAAACGCAGGCAGGAGATGATCCCAGATGCTCTGCATGATGCTGTGCATGCGCTCTTCGCCAGCAGTAATTGCGATCACCGCTTGCTTATGGGGAACCACGATACAGAACTGGCCAAACATGCCATCACCTCGGTAACAGTTGTGGCGGCACATCCACATCTGATATCCGTAGCCTTGCTGCCAGTCTGAATCAGGGTCATCTTTGTTTAGGAAGTTGTCGATCTGCTTGGATGAAGCTGCTTCTACCCACGCCTCCGAGATGATCTGTTGGCCCTGCCAGCGGCCTTTATCTAAGAAGAGCTGGCCGAACTTAGCAATGTCTTCGGTACGAATGTTCAGGCCCGTACCGCCCTGGCTGATCCCAGCAGGCGATTCGTCCCAGGTAGGTTCTACAATGCCGAGGGGATCAAAGAGGCGGGGCTTGAGGTAATCGATGAGCTTTTGACCAGTGACTTCTTGGAGGATAGCAGATAGCATAAAGGTGGCTGCCGTATTGTAGACAAATACCGTGCCTGGCTCGTGTTCTAAAGGACAGGCCAAAAAGGCCTTGACCCAATCCCCCGCGGGATGGTTTACTACCTCCATCGTAGGGTCTTGGGCATGGCCGGTGGACATGGTCAAGAGATGCTTAATGCGAAGTTCCTTTAAATGCTCATCAATTACTTCAGGAAGCTTGCTGGGGAAGAAGTCTATCACCCGATCGTTCAGGTTTAGGAGACTTTCTTCCACAGCGATGCCGATGGCGGTGGCGGTAAAGCTCTTGCTTAACGAGAACATCATGTGCCGTAGCTCAGCCCGATAGGGGTCCCACCAGCCTTCCGCAATTACGTGACCGTTTCGCAGAAGCATAAAACTGTGGAGCTCAAGGCCTTTCTGAGAAACATCATCTAAGAAGCTCAGAACTGCAGTTGAACTAATTCCTTCGCTTTCAGGCGTACTGCGGGGCAAGTTATTTACTGGCAAGGCATCCATCTCCTTGATTATTTTAAAGATTTATTCGCCATTGCCAAACTTATCCCTCTAAAGCTTTACAGCAACAAGCCCAAGATCAGAATAATCAACAACACCGGAATCCCCATAATTGTAAAGGAGATTAGGAAGCGCAGAAAGCCAACGCCAAGACGCAGAAAGATCAAGAACGGAAGCAGCGGCACGAACAGCAGGAAGAAGGGTGTCAAGGCACCAAAGATAATGAGCCCAACGATAAGCAGGACGAATCCTACAACCAAACCTGCAATGAGCCGGGCAATTGGTGAGCTGGGGACATCCACGCGTTCTCCGTTGACGATAAACTCATGAGCCCGGGGCTTCCATTCGGAGGCCAGCATCCAGATACCTACTCCTACCAAGAGCAGGGGCCATATGATAGCCCAATTGAGCGGCCCGAGTACACCCGTATTGCGAAGCAGCAGATAAGCACCAAACAACACAACAACAAGGCCAATAATACGGTCCTCGCGCATGGTTTCACTCCTCTCGAATTCCACTTCAATTCTATTCTAACAGAAATCTCTTGATTTCCAATCCCGCCCAGGGACGAAGCCCACCTCCGCCTTAAGTCTGATTTACTTTTACAGGACAGCGGCACCATTGTGGCATTTTATCTAGAAGTACATAGAAATAGATCGTACGCAGGGGAGGAGGGTTTCTTCTGGGCATTTATCTAGATAATGCGGCCACGTCATTCCCGAAGCCAGAGGTAGTTACCGAAGCGGTTGCCAGTTTCCTGCGCACTTCCCGTGGTAGTTTGTCGCGGGGTACGCATCGTGCTGCTCTGCGGATGGAAGAAATGTTTCTGGAAACTAGGAGCCTCCTGGGTGAGCTGTTTAATGTTAAGCCCGAGCACATCAACCGTATCATATTCACCAGTGGTGCTACCGAAGCGCTCAATACCGCCGTTTTTGGGCTCTTGGGGCAAGGCGGTCATGTCATAACCAGTGGGCTTGAGCACAATGCTCTCTGGCGCCCGTTGATAATGCTCGAACGCAAGGGAATCATCGAGTTGACTGTCATCCCCTGCCCTGAGGGGAGCAGTCCGGACCCGCGCTGTGTGGCTGATGCTCTGCGAGACAATACCGTCCTTGTCGCCATGGCCCACGCATCCAATGTTACGGGGGGGCTGCTCCCAATTCCACAAATAGGTCAGATCTGCCGCGAAGCAGGGGTTCCCTTACTAGTTGATGCTGCTCAAACTGCAGGAACCCACCCCATAGACGTGCAGGAGTGGAACATCAGCTTATTGGCGTTTACAGGACACAAAGGGCTGTTAGGGCCGCAGGGTACGGGTGGGCTCTACATTGCGCCAGAGCTAGAACTGGAGCCCCTCAAGTATGGCGGGACAGGAACAGCTTCGCTACAAGATGAAATGCCCTGCTGGCTGCCGGACCGCTTTGAAGCAGGTACGCCTAACGGCCCGGGTGTAGCCGGGCTGCGGGCCGCAGTTGAGTTCATCCTGCAAACCGGCGTAGAGAACATCAGACGCCACGAGATGGCTCTCACCGAGGCGCTCCACACTGGGTTGGCCCAAATCCCAGGGGTGACTGTATATGGGCCGCAGGATCTGTCTCAGAAAACCCCCATTGTGAGCTGGAATATCGTCGGGATCGATTCGGAAGAAGTGGCCTATGTCCTAGATGAGGTCTATGATATTCAAGTTCGCGCGGGCCTCCACTGTGCACCGCAGGCGCATCGAAGTTTGGGGACGGTGGAGCAGGGAGCGGTGCGGTTTAGCATTGGGTATTTCAATACCTTAGAGGATATTCACGCAGCCTTAGAGGCTGTGAGAGAAATTGCGTTAGGATGAAGGGGAAGGTGGCATGAGCAAACAGTTTTTTGTGGTTTATGAAGAGGATCGTGCCCAGATAGAGCAGATCTGCCGCAATCACAATGCGGTAGAAGCACTGCGGTTCCTCCAAAACAGAGTCCTGCCCCAACTTCGGAGGAAGGGGCTCGGAGGCTGCCGAGGAGCCAAGGGTTTGTCGCCCACGATGATGCCGAGAAACTGGCGAGGTTAACACCGATAACACCGGAACCAGTGGATTCCATTTCCACGGTGGTTCCGGTGTTTTTTCTATTAGAATTAGTTCGTTAAGGTTAAGGCTGAGGCTCATAGTTTGCACACCCCTGATTTCTGTTAAAAAATAAGAAAAAGAAAGAAGGAATTCCTAGGAGTGTGGAGAAACATTAGAAACAGCAATCTATTGACAACGTTTTCAATTCTCTTTCTGATGTTATGGGGTGCATAATATGGCCACATTGCGTGAGGTCGCTGAGGCGGCTGGAGTATCAATTTCTACCGTGTCGCGTGTGGTAAATGGATACGAGCATGTCTCAGAAGAAGTTCGTAGACGTGTTTTGCAGGCAATTGAGGAACTCAATTACGAGCCTAATTTGCTGGCAAAAGCGTTGGTCCGCGGCCGCGACACTAAGCAAATTGGGCTGCTGGTTCATGACGTAGCGAACACCTACTTCGCCGAAATCGCTAGTGCTGTTGAAAACGTTGCCTTCCAACATGGATATTCAGTCATCCTCTGTAACTCGAGTCATGGGCGAAGTATCAATACATACCTCGATACATTTTGGCAGCGTAAAGTCGATGGCGTGGCAATCGCCACTGGTGAGCTCAACGAACAGCATATTCGGCGCTTGGAGCGCTTGGTAGAGAGAGACATACCCATCGTTATCAGCCGGGAGCGGGGCTGGCCGTCGAATGCGCTCTTCGAACATATCCAGGACAAAATTGGCTTTATCGAGCTGGATTTCTACTCAGGAGCCAAGACTGCGATGGAGTACCTAATTTCGCTCGGCCATGAAAGGATAGCTTACCTCTGCAGCTTACCGCCGAGCATCTCCGAACGGGACCCACGCACGTTTGGCTATCGCGAAGCGCTGGCCGAGAACGGCCTGCCGCTTGACGAGAACTTGATTGTTTACGACATCGGGTATGGCACGGCGGCTGGAGCGCGGGGTATGTTTGAACTCTTAGCGCGCGGAGTCGATTTCACAGCCGTCCTGGCCTATAACGACCTGGTAGCAATTGGTGCCATGGGTGCCTGTCGGGAGGAAGGCCTTGACATACCCGGAGACGTTTCTGTTATTGGCTTTGACAACATCGAAACCAGCAAATACATCTATCCGCTGTTAACTACAGTACATGTTCCTAAAGGAGAACAGGGTGAACTGATGGCCACCTATCTCCTCAGTCAAATTCGTGAAAAGCATGGTGCGCTGCACCACCGCTATTCGATGGAGCTGATTGTGCGGCGCAGTACAGGCACTGCCAAGAAACGAAAGCCTTCAAAAACATCCTAAGGAGGGGTTTGTTTGCGAATTGTCGAGAAGCTGCATTTGAACTGGGAGTATGTGGAGAACTTCGATGAAGCTTACATCAAGACAGGGTCTTTGGGCGAAGGCGCCAGGGTTGTCAGCCTGCCTCACGCCAATAAAGAACTGCCCTACAACTATTTCGACGAAAAGGACTATCAATTCGTTTCGACCTACAAAAAGGTATTCACCGTTCCGGCAGAAGCTGACGGCAAGCGCATTTACATCGATTTTGAAGGCGTAATGGCATACGCTGAGGTTTGGTGTAACGGCGAGTTCGTGGGGAGCCATAAGGGCGGCTATACACATTTTTCCTGCGACGTAACGGAGCAGGTCAAGTTCGGGGAAGAAAATATCCTCATTGTAATGGTTGACTCCACCGAAAGAGATGACATCCCGCCGTTTGGGAACGTAATTGACTACCTCTGCTATGGCGGCATCTACCGGGATGTGTTCCTCAGAATTGTGCCAGAAGTTTTCATTGAGAACGTTTTCGCTAAACCGCAGAACGTACTCGCAGAGGAAAAATGCCTCAGCACAACAGTGTTCCTGAACAACGGGAGCGGTGCCCCCCGTGGAGTGGAAGTAGAACTTATCCTTCATCAGGGAGAGGCCGAAATCGCGAAGGCTTCCCAAAAGGTAGAAGTGCCTGCAGGTAATGGCTTCACTACAGAAATCGTGCTCGATGGCCTGAAGGATATCGCTCTCTGGTGCATCGATCATCCTAACCTCTACAACGTGACCGTTGTGGTGAAAGAGGACGGTACCGCGATTGATGAGTACAGCACCAGAATCGGATTTAGAGAAGCAGTCGTAAAGGACAACGGTTTCTTCTTGAACGGTAAGAAAATCAAGATTCGGGGCCTTAACCGCCATCAATCTTTCCCATATGTGGGCTACGCCATGCCCGAGCGAGTTCAGCGGCGTGATGCCGATATCTTGAAATACGAACTCAATCTAAATACAGTTCGGACATCTCATTACCCTCAGTCCAAGTACTTCCTCGATCGCTGCGATGAAATCGGGCTCTTGGTGATCGAAGAAATCCCTGGCTGGCAGTACATCGGTGATGACGAATGGAAGAGGGTCGCCTGTGAGAACGTGCGCGAGATGATCACCCGGGACTGGAACCATCCTTCCATCTTCTTGTGGGGTGTGCGCATCAATGAATCTCCCGACGATCACGATTTTTACACCGAAACCAACCGCATCGCCCGCGAGCTCGACCCAACTAGACAGACTGGCGGTATCCGCTGCCACCGTGGTAGTGAGCTGTTAGAAGACGTCTACACCATGAACGACTTCACCCACAGTGGCGGTGAACTGGCGCTTCGAGATCAGCGCACTATTACAAGGCTCGATTACACCGTGCCCTACATCGTGACAGAGTACAACGGCCACATGTATCCTACCAAGCGCTTTGACCAAGAAGAGCGGGTCATGGAACACGCCCTGCGTCATATGCGGGTGTTGAACGCCGCCGGTAACGACCCCCACATCTCTGGTACGGTCGGCTGGTGTGCCTTTGACTACAACACCCACTACGAATTCGGTGCTGGCGACCGCATCTGCTATCATGGCGTGATGGATATGTTCCGCATCCCGAAGTTTGCGGCCAACGCCTATCGGAGCCAAGTCAGCCCTGAAAAAGACCTGGTGCTCGAACCTGTTACACTCTGGGCTCGGGGCGAGCGCAGTATCGGTGGCGTATTCCCCTTAGTGATCTTTACTAACGTAGAAGAGGTAGAACTCGTTGTGGGCGGCCAGTCCATTGGGCGTTTCTTCCCAGATCGGATGAACTTCCCTGGCGTGGAGTATCCACCAATTGTAATTCGCGAGACCCCTCGGGTCTTTGGTGAGTGGGGCTGCGACTGGCATGACGGCGAGTTCATCGGTTACATTGACGGCAAGCCAGTGATCCGGAAGTTCTTCGTGAAAGACCCGGTCATGAGCAAGCTCGACATCGCTTCCGATGACACAGAACTTCGCGCAGACGGTCAGGATGCGACCCGCATAGTCTTCAAGGTCTTGGATCAAGCAGGCAACCTGCTGCCTTACGCCGCTGATTTCATCAAGATTGAAATCGAGGGCCCAGGCGAAATAGTTGGGCCAAGTGAAGTTACCCTGATTGGTGGATGCATCGCGGCGTGGGTGAAGTCCACAACGGAACCTGGAGTCATCAGGGTGAAGGCTAAGTCCACAAGACTCGAAAGTGAAACCATCGAGATCGACGTTAAGTAAGCAATATACTCAGGAGGATCGACTGAAGCAATGAAGATAACCAATGGCGTGCAGTGGCTGGATACAGCAGGCAACGTAATCAGTGCTCATGGAGGAGGCTTTCTCCAGAAGGATGGCTATTTCTACTGGTTCGGAGAAAATCGTAACGGCAAGAAACTTGTATCATGCTATCGTTCGCGGGACTTGGTGAACTGGGAGTTCCTCAATGACGTAGTCACTATGGATACTCATCCCGAGCTCAACCCTTCGAACTGTGAGCGCCCTAAGGTACTCTACAACGAGAAAACAGGCAAGTATGTCATGTGGCTGCACTGGGAAAACGGCATCCACTATGGTGAAGCTCGCTGCGCTGTTCTGGTGAGTGATACCGTCGACGGAGACTACCAATATCTGCGCAGTTTCCGGCCCTTAGGGCATATGTCTCGGGACTGCACTTTGTATAAAGATGATGACGGCACAGCCTATTTCATCTCTGCAGCGAACGAAAATGCTGACCTGCATGTATACCGGCTGACCGACGACTACCTAGACATTGCCGCCTTGGAAAAAATCCTCTGGGAAGGGCAGAAGCGCGAAGCCCCAGCCCTGGTCAAGCGGGGAGACTACTACTTCTTGGTCACCTCCGGCTGTACCGGGTGGGAACCTAACCAAGGCAAGTATGCATACGCAACCAGCATCACGGGCGAGTGGTCAGAGCTGAAGAACCTGGGCAGCCCAACCACGTATGATACCCAACCGACCTACATCTTGACGATCCAGGGTACAGAAAAGACTACCTATCTCTATGTAGGTGACCGGTGGGATCCCAGTGATTACCACAACTCCACCTATGCGTTCTTACCCTTGGAGTTTGAGGACGATACCACACCTAAGCTTTCGTGGGCCAGCACGGTGGAAATCGACGTGGAGACTGGCGAGGTCACGACAGAAGTACAGGAGAGCGGCCTCTATCGTCTGCAGGTTAATATGCGTTACCTAACCGTCGAAGAGGGCCAACTCAAGGCAGCCCGCCTGTCCTATGCAAACGAAAACCAGCTGTGGGAAGTAGAAGAAGTGGTTCCCGAAATCATCCGGATCAAGCATCACAAGACCGGGAAATACCTCCAGCCAACAGCAGGGAGCACAGAAGATGGTGCCCATGTAGAGCTGGCTGACAGAGCTGACAGTGCCAGCCAAGAATGGTCCCTCTACGATACTGGAGGCGGCTATGTGAAGCTGCAGAACAGACACAGCGGTTTGGCCCTCAAGGTACAGCGGGGCACAGAAGGGCCGATCTTCCAGACTGAAATGAACCCAAGGAGATACGGCTGGTGGGATGAACAGGCCTTCTTGTTGGCCAAGGTTTTTAAGTAAGTAATTCCTCGGAATTGAGAGGGTGACATAACGTGAAGCTGCGGCACATTATGTTGGTTACCATCATCTGCACACTCCTAGCCCTAAACACCGCGTTCTTAGAAAGTGCCTGTGCAGGAATGCTCACCTATTCTGAGTATCATGCGCTTTATGCCGGAAAACCGGAGCCCGAAACAGAGTACATTTTGCCCGGCGGATCATTCTCCGCCGGGCAGAATGTACAGCTCGTCACAGAATACGGCGGTAGGGCTGGCAGTTTTGCCGCTACCGAAGAAACGGGTTTTGTGGAGTGGGAAGTAGAGATTAAGGAGGAAGGGCTGTACCACATCGAGGTCCTCTACCATCCTCTGCCCGGCAAGAGTATTGCTGCTGAGCGGGAGCTGTTGATCAACGGTGAGCGGCCTTTCGAAGAAGTAGAATACGTGGTCTTTCCTCGGGTATGGGCTGATGAAGGCCCAGTCTTAGTCGACAAGAACGGCAATCAGATCAGGCCCCGCCAGATCGAAGCGCCGCAGTGGCAGACCGTTGTGCTGCGGGACAGCTTGGGGTACATAGTCGAGCCTTTCCAGTTCTACTTCAAAGAGGGAGTCAACCGCATCACTCTGCGTTCTCAAGCAGAACCCCTGCTGATTGGCGAAGTGCGTTTGTATCACCGCAAGGCCGTCCCTACCTACGCTGAGGTGCAGGAGCGTTATCAGGTAGCGGGGCTAGGACCAGCACGCGGAGTGTTTATCAAGATCCAGGGAGAAGATGCGGCTTACAAATCAGAGCCAACTTTGTTTGGGGTGCATGACCAGGGAGATCCCACGATGGAACCATATCATCCGGTGGAGATCCGCATTAACTCCATCGGCGGCTACCGTTGGGCGCAGGCCAGTCAATGGATCAGTTGGAAGTTTACTGTGCCTGAGACGGGGCTCTACAAAATCGCCATTAAGGGCAAGCAGGATCAAAACCGGGGCTTTTACTCCAACCGCCGGCTGTATATCGATGGGGAAGTACCTTTCCGAGAAGTCGACGTGATCGCGTTTCCCTACTCGACCCACTACATTATGAACACACTAGGCGACGGCGACACACCTTACCTCTTCTATTTAGAAGAAGGGGAACACGAATTAAAGCTTGAGGTTGTCTTGGGGGACTTGGTGGACTATATCCACCAGACCAAGGAGAACTTGTACAAACTGACCAACATTTATCGTCAGATTATTATGATAACATCCCCCAATCCTGACACTTTACGCAGTTACCGGTTAGAGAAACAGATCCCTACATTGGTGGACGATCTGCGGGATCTGTCGGAAAGCTTCAAAGAAATTCGGTCTCATTTCGAGGAATATACCGGCCAAACAGGCGGCCACAACGTGATTTTAAGCACTATCACCTTCATGCTGGACCGGATGGCGGATCGCCCGGACCGCATACCAGGTATCTTAAACGAGTTCCGGGATAACATCGGGGCTTTGGGAGAATGGATCTCGAACACAGAGTCGCAGCCTCTCCAAGTCGACTACATCATCGTTGCTTCACCCGATGAAGCTCTGCCGCAGGCAGTGCCCACTAGGCGTCAGGCAATGCGGCACGAACTGCAGGCTTACATCGGTTCCTTTACCCACGATTACACAGAGATCGGCGACATCGCCACTGATGACGATGTGGTGGAGAGGGAGACCATCTCGGTTTGGATAGGGCTTGGGCGTGACCAAGCACAGGTACTCAAGCAGCTGATTCAGGAGCTGTTCACACCGCAGACTGGTATCGCAGTCCACCTGCAGCTGATTAACGGGATGGATTCTCTCTTGGTACCCGCAATTCTCGCTGGTACCGCGCCTGATGTGGCCATCGGTGCCGCTAATATGGATTTGGCCTTCCGGGGAGCGGTGGCCGATTTGACCCAGTTCCCAGATTTTCCTGACGTAGCACAGCGCTTCAGTCAGAGTGCCTTTGTACCTTATCGATTTAGAGATGCAGTCTATGCTCTGCCCGAGACGCAGACCTTCCCGGTCATGTTCTACCGGGAAGATATCTTAGAGGAGCTTGGCATTGAGGTTCCCCAGACCTGGGAAGACGTGTACGAAATCATTCCCATCCTGCAGCGGAACCATATGGAGTTCGGGCTGACAGGTCTAACTGGCGGTTCCATGCCTAACCTAAACACCTTCTTGATGTTCCTTTACCAGATGGGTGTGGCGGTCTTTAAGGAAGACAGCATTGCTACTAACCTCGATTCCAGGGCCGTGGCCTTTACCTTTAAAAAGCTGACTGAGTTCTTTACGCTGTACAACATGCCCTTAGAGTACAACATCGCCAACCGCTTCCGCTTAGGCGAGCTGCCCTTGGTCATTACTGACTACGGGTTGTACAACACTCTGAACGTGTTTGCGCCAGAACTTAGGGGCAGGTGGGGCTTTACGATGGTCCCAGGCACGGTTCAGCCAGATGGGACTATAAACCGAGCCGTACCGATTACCGCCGCAAGCGGTACTACTCCCAACGCTGTGGGAACCACAGGAACCATCATCCTCGAGGGTTCTAATAAGAAGGAAGCAGCCTGGGAGTTCCTCAAGTGGTGGACCAGCAAAGACATTCAAGTGGCCTTCGGACGTGAGCTGGAGAGCTTGATGGGCAGTGCTGCTCGTTATGCCAGTGCTAACATCGAGGCAGTGAAAGAGCTGCCCTGGCGGCCCCATGAGCTCGAGACCCTGCTTAGACAGTGGCAGTGGACCGAAGGTGTCCCTCCTGTGTTGGGCGGCTACTACGTAACTCGGCAGTTTGACTGGCTTTTCCGGGCGGTTGTCTTAGACCACAAGCCATTGTGGGAGTCCATCCAAGACTATGACGAAGCAGCCAATAAGGAAATTGAACGGAAACGGATGGAGTTCGACTATGAAACACACCTAGAAGACTTGGACGAGCGATTCAAAAAGCTCTACTGGGATCAGTACACCCATGTGTACCGCCTAGAGCTGTCCGATGACGAGATGCGGTTTTATGGGCTCATCCCGTAGTTTGGAGAACGGACAAGGGAGGTTTATGGTATGACAGCAGGCCTGCGAGCGCGGATTAAGGCCGAGTGGGAGCGGTCAAAGGTATCATATATGTTTGTGGGGCCCTTCCTGCTTCTGTTTACCGTCTTTACGGTGGTACCTGTGGTGCTTTCTATCGTGCTGAGTTTTACTGATTTCAATACTCTGCAGCCGCCCAAATGGGTCGGCCTGCAGAACTATATTCGCCTCTTTCTCGACGATGATGTATTCCAGATCGCGGTGAAAAACACATTCATTTTTGCCGCAGTAACCGGGCCGTTGAGCTATCTCTTGTGCTTTATCTTTGCCTGGCTCATCAACGAACTGCGGCCCGGGGTTAGAGCGCTTCTTACACTCCTCTTTTACGCACCATCGATTTCGGGAAACGCCTACATGATCTGGCATTACATCTTCAGTGGCGATATGTACGGCTATCTGAACGGAGTGCTTCTAAAGTGGGGAATCATCGATAAACCCTTACAGTGGCTGATAGAACCAGAGTACATCATGCCTATTGTCGTTATGGTGGCTCTTTGGATGAGCTTGGGAACCAGCTTCCTGGTGTTCATCGCCGGGCTGCAGGGGTTAGATCCGACTCTGTTTGAAGCGGCTGCAATCGATGGTGTGCGTAACCGCTGGCAGGAGCTGTGGTACATCACTCTGCCTTCAATGAAGTCTTACTTGATGTTCGGTGCGATCCTGACCATCACCAACTCCTTTGCGGCGGCGGGGCAGATCACGAACTTGGTGGGCTATCCGAGTACCGACTACGCTGCCCACACCGTCATGCAGCACCTGCAGGACTACGGCAATATCCGCTATGAGATGGGATACGCCTCGACTATTGCCGTTGTACTGTTTGTCACCATGGTCACTGCGCAGCGAGTGGTGCAGAGGCTCTTGGGCAAACTGGGCCAGTAAGATTGGGGGTAAATCACCGTGAAACACTTGCTATATCGGCAGCGGGTCAACCGCAGTGCCAGCGTAGACTTCGTCATCTTCGTCTTCTTGGCAGGCGGTGCCATCTTTACAGCCTTACCCTTAGTGTTCGCCATCAGCAACGCGTTCAAGCCGCTTAACGAGCTGTTCTTGTTTCCACCCCAGTTCTTTGTGCGGAACCCAACCCTGCAGAACTTCGCTGACCTGTTTACACTGATGCGCCAGTCGTGGGTTCCCATGTCACGTTACATCACCAACTCGCTGATTATCGTCATCGGAGGGATGGCGGGCAACCTGCTTTTTGGATCCATGGCCGCCTATGCACTCTCGAAACATGACTTTTTCGGACGTCATTTTATCAATTCATTGATCGTGCTGTCACTGATGTTTGCCCCAGCTGTGGTGCGCATTCCTAACTATCTCACCATTGCTTGGCTGGGATGGATCGACACCTATTGGGCAGTAATCGTGCCTGCCTGGGCCAGCACCTTAGGTTTGTACCTGCTGAAGAACTTCATTGATGCCATGGTCGATGACAGCCTACTAGAAGCAGCTCGTATCGATGGCGCTTCGGAGTTTTTCATCTACCGCAAGATCGTAATGCCCATTGTCAAACCAGCTTGGCTAACTCTGATTATCCTCACCTTCCAGCAGCTCTGGGGCGTAACAGGCAGTGAGTTCATCTACACCGAGAACTACAAGACCCTGCCCTATGCCCTAGACCAGATTGTGCGGGGCGGAATTGCCCGGCAGGGTGTGGGTGCGGCTGCTGCTCTGATTATGATGGCAGTCCCCATCGTGGTGTTTGTGATCAACCAGAGCCGGATTGTGGAGACCATGGGTACATCAGGAATCAAGTAGGAGGAGCTGACAGAATGGAAAGGGCCAGAGTTAAGAAGTTTTGTTTGTCTGTCTCAGTCCTACTCCTGCTGCTTTGGCTTGTCCTCCCAGTGCAGGCAGACAAACCACCATACAAAAGCTATATATTCGACCAATGGGGCGACCCGATTCCCACTCCCATCCCCTATGTCCCCAGCGGAGTATTAAGTGGGGAAACTCTGGGGGTCGGTGCCTTCAATGCGCCGCAGGACTTGTTTATTGCCAAAGATGGTTCCATCTATGTGGTGGATACCAAGAATAACCGAATCGTGCAGCTGAGCCCAGACTTCAAGGTCGATCGGGTTATCACCGGATTTGACGGGCCCCATGGCCGCGAAAGGTTCAGCAATCCTGCCGGCATCTTCGTCACCGATGAGAACGTGCTGTACATCGCAGATACAGATAATGAACGTGTTGTAGTCCTGCAGCCTAGTGGTGTACTGCAGCAGATCATTACCTTTGAACGGCCCGAGGGCCTGGAGATTTCCACCAATCAGTTCCTCCCGGCAAAGCTTGTGGTGGACCCGGTGGGCCGCATCTTCGTGGCAGCACGCAACGTGTATGAAGGACTGATGGAGTTTACTGCTGACGGCCGTTTTTCCGGATTTGTAGGCGCTCCGCAGGTTCGGCCGAGCTTCTATGATCTCTTCTGGAGCCGGTTTGCCACTAAGGAGCAGCGGGAACGGCGTGCACTCTTTATTCCCATTGAGTACAACAATGTCACTCTCGATGATGTGGGCTTTATCTATGCAGTTGCCCAGGACGAAGTACGGCGCCTTAACCCAACTGGCTTGGACGTTCTCAAGAGAGAAGGCCAGTGGCCCATCGAGGGCGATGTGGTGCGGGGCGTCGATGTGACAGCTTCATTCTTCCAAGATATTACCGTCAATCGGGACGGAATCTACCATGTGCTGGATTCGGAGCGAGGCCGTGTCTTCACCTACGATGACCGGGGGAACCTCCTTTATGTGTTTGGCTCAAAAGGTGTGTATGAAGGCAGCTTCAGCAGGCCGCGAGCCATTGCTAACTACAATGACCGGTTGTTCATTCTGGACGAGCAGCGCGGCCAGATCACAGTTTTTGAGCCAACCACCTACGCGCAGTTGATTCATGAAGCCAACCATCACTACATGATGGGGAATTTTGCCGAGTCCAATGCAGCCTGGATGAAAGTGCTGCAGATGAACAATCATTTTCCCCTGGCCTATGACGGATTAGGCATGGCGCAGCTCCGCCAAAAGAATTACGCTCAGGCCATGGAGTACTTCCGCTTAGCTAACAACCGGGACTATTACTCCAAGGCGTTTGCTCACTACCGTAAGCAGGTAATCGAGGAGAACTTCCTCTGGATCTTTCTGGGAGTTGTCCTGTTTGGGGCCGCGATCGTTTTGTGGAACCGGTGGGGTGACAAAAAGGCCGCAGAACGCAAGATTTACGATGCTTCGCAGGTGTACGGTTGGCGCCGAGTGGTGCACGGCCTGCGCTATGCTCTGCATGTCATCTTCAGGCCCTTTGATGGGTTCTGGGACCTCAAGTACGAACAGCGGGGCAACTATATCTCGGCCACCATCATTCTGCTTCTGGCGTGCCTGAGCCTGGTGTTTATGAAGCAGTATACCGGTTTCTTGTTCAACCAGAGAGATACCAGTCAGATCAATGTTTTTGGGGAAGTGGGAACCAGCCTGGTTACATTCTTGCTTTTTGCCGCTATTAACTGGGCATTGACCACTTTGATGGAAGGGAAGGGCACCTTTGGTGACATCTACATGTCAACGGCATATGCCCTGACACCCTTGATTTTGATCAACTTCCCCATCACGATTCTGAGCAACTACCTAACCATCGGTGAGGGTGCTTATTTCCAGTTCTTCTATGTTCTCGGCTTAATCTGGGCTGGGTTCTTGATCTTTGCAGCGACCCAAGTCACCCATCACTACACTCCAGGAAAGACTCTGTGGACTTTGGGGCTCAACCTGGTGGGCATGGGCGTTATGGTTTTCTTAGGCCTGTTGTTCGTCAATATGCTGAGCATGCTCACTGAATATGTGACCACTCTGTATCGGGAGATTGTCTACAGGCTCTAGTTAAGGGGGATGTCGCATGAGACGTAATATGATTCTGATCTGCCTTTGCCTGCTGTTAATCGCACCTCTCAGCCGTCTGGCTGCTGCTGCACCCCCACTGGGACATATGGATCCGGTGGCCGAAAACGAGCACTTGGTGCTGTATATGGATCCTGAGACCACTGCGATTGCAGTTTACAGCAAAGCTTCGCGGGACGTATGGTATTCGAACCCTCCCGATTGGGAAACCAAAGAAACGACTGCCCGTGGAGCAGCAAAGGAGCAGCTCGGCTCACAGGTTATTCTTACTTACGACAGGTCTGACCGGCGCAACCGGGAGATAAACAACTACTCTGCCAGCATCACCGAGGGACTGTTCGAGATCATTCCCATCGAGAATGGTGTGCGCATCGAGTATTCCCTGGGGCGAGCGTGGAGTGACGATGATTATCTTCCGCTCATGATTGAAAAAGAGCGCTTTGAAGAGCTGATCCTGAACCAGGTTCCAACAAGAGAAGCGAGGGATTTTGCCCAGCGCTACAATTTGGTCTATCTGCGGGAATGGAACGGCGGAGCTCGAGCTGAGGTTCGGGGTATGGATATGAACCGCCTCTTAGGAGAGTACGAGTTTGTGGTTGTAGACGACCGCTCTGAGCGCTGGGAAGAACAGCTGGCCGATCTCAGAGCTCAGCTAGCTGAGGCCTCTTCTGATGAGAGGGCAGACCTTGAGTCTCAGATCTCTCGGGTCGAAGGGCAGCTCAACAACCACCGGGGCCAGATTCTCCGCGATATGCTCGATATGATCGCGGCAAACGTCAGCGCTGTGGAAAACGTAATGGGTTTGACGCTGGACCATCTCAGACAGCTTGTCGATACACCAACCTATGTGTTAGGCAGGGTACCGGTCTTTGCCCGGGCCACATTGATTGAAGCCATCAAAGAACATACCAATTACCGGCCCGAGGACGCAAACGAGGACCGGGTCGCCAACAATCTCGATCCGATTCAGCGCAATATTGAGACGTTTTTTGTACCGATTGAGTACACCTTAGATGGTGCCGACCTGGTGGTGCGCGTGCCTGTCGATGAGGTTGTCTACCCCCTTGATGTAGTGGATAACCAAGGGAAGAGCCATACTTATCCTCTGCACACTATCACGGTGCTGCCCTACTTCGGTGCAGCCTACAAAGACGCACAGGGTTATATCTTTATGCCCGACGGGTCCGGGGCACTAGTGCACTTTGATACACCCAAGTACACCTTGAGTTATCTGAGCCATCCTGTGTACGGTAATGACTTAACTGCCGACAGCAGTGATCAGCTCCTGATCTATCCCGAGCAGACCTACCTGCCGGTGTATGGGATAAAGGTGGGGAAGTCAGCTTTTCTAGCCATTATTGAAGACGGCGAGGCCTTGGCCCGCCTCAATGTGGCTAAAGCGGGGTTTGTAAACTCGTATCATTTTGTTCATCCACGCTTTAACGTAATGCCCTCCACCAGCCTGTCGCTAGGGCCCATTGGGGAAGTGCGGGCGTATCAAAAGCGCATCTATCAGGGAGATATTAAGCTGCGCTTCCGCTTCCTGCATGGCAGCGAGGCCGACTACGTGGGGATGGCTAAGGCTTACAAGCAGTACCTGACGGATAAGCATGGTCTAAGGAGAATAGACCCCAACGAAGATCTGCCCTTCTTCTTAAGTATCGTCGGGAACATTGTCCGGGATGAGCCCGTGATCGGAGTCCCTCGCGAAGTGGTACGCAGCCTGACATCGTTCGGCCAAACTGCCGAGATCGTAGAACAGCTTCTGGCCGGAAACGTGAACAACATCAAGCTGCGTTACGGCGGCTGGCTGAAGGGCGGACCGGAACACATCTTTCCAACCAAGATCCAGTTCGAAAAGAGCGTTGGGGGAGAAGAAGGATTCCGCAAGCTTCAGCAGTTCCTCGAGGAGAGGGGTATCGAGTTCTACCCGCAGGTAGGGTTTCAGATCGTGTACCAAGATTCGCTGCTGGACAGCTTTAGAGCTCGGCGTGATGCGGCCAAGTTCTTTGATAATCGCCCCAAGCATCTGCGGGTGTACGACCTGGCTTTTGGCCTGGGCGGTGATGCAGACCCATATATCCTCTCGCCAGCTGCCTTAGAAAAGGTAGTATCCAGTTTCATGGCCAGCGCCGCAGAGTACGGTATCTCTAAGATCGCCCTGGACGATTTAGGGAAGTACGTCAACTCGAGCTTTGAGAGCAAGCCAGAACAGGTAATCGACCGTCAGCAGGGGGCAGCGTTTGCGAAAGCAGAACTTGCTCGTCTGAAAGAGGGTGGTTTTGGGCTCTTGGCTGATGGTGGCAATGCCTTTGTCCTGCCTTACGTAGATGGAGTGGTGAACATCCCTACGGGCAGCTCGAACCATGAAATCCTAGATGAAACGGTGCCTTTCTACCAGTTGGTGCTGCAGGGATGTGTGGATTACGCCAGTGAGCCGCTCAACCTGACTGCAGATTATCGCCGTGAGCTCTTGCAGACAATTGTGTTCGGCGGTGGGCTCCACTTCCAATGGGCCTATGAAAACACCGAACTGATCAGCAACACGCACTATAACCGCTGGTATGCGGTGCGCTTCCAAGACTGGCTGGAACGGGCTGTGCGTGATTATACCCTGGCGAACGAAGTTGCCCAGCATGTGCGGGGAGCCAGCATCACAAACCACGTTAAGATTGGGGATAACTGGTACCTGACTGTTTATGATAATGGCTGCAGTATCAGTGTAAATTACGATACCTACACTTTAGTGCTGCACAGCCTGACAGGGCCGCCGGTGTTTTATCAATTCTAAAGAGGGGGGAGCGCGATGAAGAAGTTCAAACTGGGGTTGATGGAAAAACGGAACCTAAAGGGATACCTTTACATCTCGCCGTTCCTCATTGGATTCTTGTGTTTCTTCTTGATCCCCATCGTGCAGGCGGTTGTGTTCAGCTTTAGTGAGCTGAAAATCGTACCTACGGGTTACACAACCACGTTTGTGGGGCTGGACAACTACCACCGCATCTTGTTTGTGGACCCAGACTTTGTCCCGATTCTGACCAATACGATTATCAACACGATTGTTGATATCCCAGCCATTTTGATCTTTTCGTTCTTTATTGCGGTGGTGCTCAACCAGAGGTTCATCGGCAGGTCCTTTGTAAGAATGGTGTTCTTTATGCCGGTGATCTTAAGCGCTGGTGTGGTTATCAAGATGGAGATGAACGACATCATGAACCAGGCCATGGTGCAGGAAGCTTCCTTCATGATGGGGGGAGAGTATTTCCTCAACCTCCTTCTCCAGCTGCGGCTTCCGGCCGGGTTTATCCAGTACATCGTAGCGGTGGTTAACCGGATTCCCCTGGTGATTGAGGCCAGTGCCATACCTATCTTGATTTTCCTAGCAGGGCTCCAGTCGGTGCCAACTGATCTCTACGAGGCGGCGGATGTGGAAGGCATTACAGGGTGGGAGAGGTTCTGGATGATAACCTTCCCCCTTGTAAGCCCCATGATCTTGGTGAACGCAGTATACATCATCATCGATTCGTTTACATCGTACCGCAACGAGATGGTGGTCTTTATTGCGGACAATGCGTGGAGCCGGGGCGGCTATGGGGTAAGCGTGGCCATGTCGATGCTGTACTTCTTGGCCATCGCTGTAATCTTAGGCATTATCGTCGGTGTCTTTTCTAAACGTGTGGTTTACATCAAGTAGCGGAGGAGGGCGAGTATGGCTGTTGCTTATAAGTACAAGACGCGGCAAGCCCGCAACCTCAAGCATGCAAAACGCCTGCACAAGCTGGGGAAGGTTGGCTGGTCTTTTGTGCGGACTGTGATCTTGGCAGGGCTGTGCTTTATGATCTTATACCCCTTAATTGTCAAGTTCACATCGTCTATCATGCATGTCGATGACATGTTCGACTCTTCGGTGCGGTTCCTGCCCAAGAATTTTACTATGGAACAGTATCGCATCGCCTGGGAGTGGATGAACTATCCCCGTACCTTCCTCAACAGCCTGGGCTTGACCTTAACGGTGAGCATCTTACAGCTCGCATCGAGCACCCTTGTGGGATACGGATTTGGCAGGTACAACTTCCGCGGGAAGAACTTATGCTTTGCCCTGGTCCTCTTGACCTTGGTGGTACCGCCGGAAATGATCATGATTCCGTTGTTCCTAAACTTCCGCTTCTTTAATCTCTTTGGACTGATTAAGGAGCCTGGAATAAACTTGCTCGGTTCGTACTGGCCGTTCATCTTGACTTCAATGACAGCTATGGGCCTTAAGAACGGGCTGTTTATCTACATCATGACCAACTTCTTTAAGGGCATGCCAGACAGCCTTGAAGAAGCTGCCATGATCGACGGTGCCTCATCCTTTAGGACCTTCTTCCAGATCATGCTGCCGGGCGCGAAACCAGCTCTCACCATCGTGTTCTTGTTCTCCTTTGTGTGGCAGTGGAACGATCTGTTCTACACTAACTTGTTTATCCGCACAGGAGATGGGTTCTTATCATTGGCACTGCAGAACTTTGCCAACTACTTCGTATCTAACAGTCCTGTGTCATCGAACTACCCGTGGCAGTATACATCGCTGTTAAATAACGCCGGGATGATGCTCTTTATGGCACCCCTTTTGATTCTCTTCCTGATTATGCAGCGCCATTTTGTAGAAAGCATCGAAAGAACCGGTTTAGTCGGATAAGGCAGAATCCATGTATAAGGAGTGGTGCCTATGTAGGGGCGTGGACAGCAAGCTGGTCAGAGGCAATGGGAAAACTGCAGTATAAAAAGGAGGATATCTAATGCGGAGAAAAGGTTTATTGGTCAGTGTACTCGTTTTGAGCCTCTTACTTCTTGGGTTCACTCCTGCCTTGGCCCAGTATGACTTCGGCGGCCGCACAGTCAGGATTGTGACCCACGACATGAGCCGTGAAGGGCTCTGGGGTGACCCTTATGCTAACGCACACTTTGAAGAGATCGAAAAACAGTTCAACGTCAAGATCGAAATCGTAGCTATGCACTATGACAACGGTTCCATCATCGAGGATCTGCAGCAGGGACTCCTGGCTGGAACAGCAGATGGCATCTACTACGTAAAAGTGGGCGACGCATACCAGTACGCCAACGAAGGTTTCTTCTATCCATTGACCAACGTGAATATTCAGCCTTCCTTGTTTGACCAGATTATCGATGAAGAAGTCCTGACCTATCGCGGTGAAAGGTATTTCTTCTCGCCAACCACTGCTAACATTGTGCAGCTGGCAACTCGTGCTCGGGCACAGCAGCCTGACTTCGAATGCATCGTATGGAACAAGACCCTGTTCGAACAGCTCGGCCTGCCTAACCTGTATGAACTGGTAGAAAACGGCGAGTGGACTTGGGAGAAGTTCAAGGAAATCGCAATTCAGGCGACCCGTGACCTAGATGGCGACGGTCAAACCGACCTGTGGGGTTACTCGCCATACGCTTCTCCATGGGGCTTCCCTAGAGCAGCTAACTGGCTGGTTACCAATGGCGCATCGGTTGTAGAGCGGGATGAAAACGGCAGAATGGTTTTTGCACTTGATTCGCCAGCTGCTCTCGAAGCGCTGAACTTCTATCAAGAGCTTGAGCTCTTGGGTGTCGTTTACAAAGATATGCCTGGGTACCAAGCGATCGTGAACGACCTTGTGGCAATGGCCATCATCCGTCCTTGGACCCTGTACATCATTGAAGAATTTGAAGACGATCTCGGCGTCGTGCCTCTGCCTAAGGGACCACGGATGGATCGTTATGTAGCTCCTGCAGTGTCTGGCGGCCTCTATGCGATGGCTATCCCTGCCACCACTAAGGAAGACCCTGAAGCTCTCGTCGCTCTTGCTCAAGCTATCCACTTTGACCATCCTGACTACGTCGACTTCGACGGCTTAGAGTATCTCTACGAAGATTCTTGGGGCATGATCGTGCGGGACTACGAATCGCTCGAGTGGTTGATCTACTGCGTAATGAACACAACTGTTCTTCCCTACGAAACAGCTGAGTTCATCGGAACTGACTTTTTCAACACCTGGAACGAATACAACGTGCGCATCTTAGAAGGCGAAAGCCCAGCTTCTGTTGTGGCTTCCTTTAAGGATGCCGCCCAAGCTCGCCTAGACGAGATGTTCAACCAATAAGAGGCTGATGGTGCCGGCGCTCTGCCGGCACCTCTATCTAAGGAAAGGGGAGGAGCCATGGGGGCTGTAAAGAAACTGGCCGTCTTGATACTCTTGCTGTGCTGGGCTCCAGTGGCTTATGCCCAAGGAGGGGACATGGAGATACCTTTACCAAGGCCGCTCAGAAACGATCCGGGTTGGGAACTGGTTTTCTATGATGATTTCGACGGTACAGAGCTGGATCTAACCAAGTGGAGTTACAACTACCCTTGGGGACAGACGCACAACCATCGGGCCTACATGAGTGCCGAAAACGTGCGCGTCGAAGATGGCGTCTTAAAACTTGTGGCGGAAAACCGCCGGCACCCCGATGCTCCGCAAACCATTGTGCACGGGGGCGAAACATACAGTCTAGACTATACTTCAGGTGTGGTGACCACCAAGGATAAGTTTGAGTTCACCTACGGCTATATCGAGGCCCGCCTGAAGGTTCCCGCAACCAAGGGCTTTTGGCCTGCCTTTTGGACCCTCAACAGCGAGGGGGGCTGGCCGCCCGAGATTGACATCATGGAGATTCTGACCAAGGAACCCGATGTGCTGCACATCAACTACCACTACGGGCCTTCTTGGGACAGAAAGTGGTCTTTCTATCAGAAGTTCACGTTTTTTGATTTCACCCAAGACTTCAATACCTTTGCGGTGAAGTGGACTCCCTCCGAGATGGCTTGGTACTTGAACGACGTACTGATCGGGAAGAAGTTCTACGAGCAGAATTGGATTGCCCAGTTAAAGGATAACTATATCCTGATTAACCTGGCAGTGAGCGGTTGGGGCGGTGACCCCGATGAAACAACACAGTGGCCGGGTGTTTATGAAATCGACTGGGTCAGAGTATGGCAAAAACAGGGGAGTGATAATTAAATGAAAAAGCTGTCAGCAGTATTAGCGGTAATTCTCGTCACAATGCTCGCAGCAGTACCTGTCTTGGCAGGGGACATGTGGATCACCGTTCCTTACACCGACGCAAGTGTTACTTATGATGGTTTTTGGCGGACTGTCAACAACCCTAACGCTTTTGCAGGGAGCGAACTAATGGGCAGCCGCACCTTGAACACCTTTGTGGAGTTCACCTTTGAAGGGACAGGGGTGCGCTGGCTCGGGACCCGTTCGCCAGCCATGGGCCATGCCCTGATTTACTTAGATGGCCGCCTGATTCATTCTAGTGTGGACGGATACAGCCCCGGAAGCAAGAATCAGCAGGTAATCCTGTCGATCACAGGCCTCAGAGAAGGCACTCATACCCTGCGCATCGTCCCTGCTGAAACAAAGAGCGCTGCGGCTTCGATGGCCTTTATTTCCATCGACAGCTTCCAGTACATCCCAACGCTGGAAAAGGCGGTTGCAATTGCCCGCAGCAGCATTAACCTGCCTGTAGGCGGTTTCAACGCTGGAGATTCGGTGGGTAAATATTTCCCAGCAGATAAGGTGGCCCGCCTTGAAGAAGCACTCGCGAAAGCTGAAGCTCTCCTTACTTCGAACGACAATGCTGCCAAGTTGTCCGTAATTAGTGAGCTGAACCAAGCTCGTCAAGCGATGGAAGATGCAGTCATCACGGTTACTATTCCGGACAGTTCTGGAAACGGCCGTGTGGGCTCCATCAGCGGTGGGCCAAAGTGGATCGAAGGCCCAGTGGGAATGGCTCTGTCTTTCAATGGCCAGGGAGACGAAGTGCGGATCAACGGCATCTCCGTTTCTGAGACCAGCTCCATCGAATTCTGGCTGCAGATGCCTCCAGCCGTGGCAGGCGGCTGGCAGAATATCCTCGGCGTACGTGGTTCCAGCACCGACCGTTCCCCAGGCCTCTGGCACCAGGGCGATGGCAACAGCCAGACTCTGCACCTGAGCACTCTGCCTAACTGGACTGGATTCAACCACATTGGCCCAGAAGGCGAGGGTACACTGTTTGATCCAGAAGAGTGGTACCACATCGCCCTCGTTAAAGACGGTGCCTATTACACCCTGTATGTTAACGCTGAGCACGTCATTACGGTCGAAACAGGCGAAGGCATGACCCCAGGGGAGTACCTCCTCTTAGGCGGCCGCAACGTCAACATCGACGACCTGCGCATCTGGGATCGGGTTCGCACTCAAGAAGAAATCGCAGCGGACTACACCCAATTTCTCACAGGAACTGAAGAAGGCCTCGCTGGTTACTGGACCTTCGACAGCTTCCAATAAGTCAAACTCTATTATCCACACTTCCTTCGGGAGGTGTGGATTTTTTTGTCATTCCGGGGAAAACTGCTAGAGAGGTGATTTTATGGCATGGGATGGTTGGCCCTTTACCAGGGTGGGGCTGCTCTTTTCTGCAGCTGCAGCCCTGCTGGTTCTCATTCAGGTAACGATGAATCACTACCGGCAGAACTTTAGGCACTGGAGTCAGTGGCTGCCCATTATCGAGCTGCCTCTCTTGGCTTTAGCGGCTCTCTTAGTCGCAATCTCCAACGGCGAAGGTGTGCGTACCTTCCTCATGCTGGTGGGCTATGTGGGCCTTGTAGGCGGATTAACAGGCTTCTATATGCACTTTAAGGGAGTGGGGCAGCGTGTAGATGGCTACCGTCTGCATAACTTCTTAGTCGGACCGCCCGTCATTCTTCCCCTCCTGGTTTCCGCCGTTAGTGGACTGGCTCTCTTAGCATTGTACTGGAGCTGACAGCCGTGGAAGAACTGAGAACGCTTTATCCAGACTATGATGTGTTGGCCCACCAGGATGAATGGGATGATCACACCAGGGAAGTCGTTAACAAGCGCTTGGGCCCCTTTACATACAAGATACTCTCGGAACGGGAACAGGAACTGGCCCGAGCTCTCGCCCAGGAGATTGTCTACGATGATCGGAAAGAAATCCTCGATTGGGTACTGGCTCATATCGACCAGGAGCTAGAACAAGATCTAGGGGAAGGGGATCGGGATCCGCAGGCTCCCCCCCAGAAGGAACTGATTAAGGAAGGCCTTCGGGCTCTCGATCACTGGTCTAGGGAGTATTACGATAGGGATTTTCTCGAACTGGATGGCGAAGCCAGGAGAGAGATCCTTGCTCAGATACAGGTTGGGCAGCTGCCGGCAACCGATCGGTGGAACAGCACCCTGCAGAAAGCACTGTTTAAGAAAGTGGCAGGATTAGTTGTAGATGCCTATTATTCCCATCCACATGTATGGTCGGAGATCGGCTTTGGTGGGCCCGCCTATCCGCGCGGCTATGTGCGGGTAGAACTTGGGCTGGCCGATCCATGGGAACCACTCCTGGCAGATTCAGCAGAGAAGGGCGGGGAAGATAGTGATGCGCCACTGTGATCACTACGGCGACAAACGCTATAAAGACATGCATCACCGCAAGTATGGCGAACAGGAAGTGGACGCTGTAATTGTGGGACTTGGTGCCGCCGGCGGCGTACTGCTGCGCGATCTGGCCAAAGCAGGCCTGTCGGTGGTCGGTATTGATGCGGGGCCTTTCTGGGATCCGGCTGCTGATTTCGTCAGCGATGAACTTCATGCCCGCACCTTGAACTGGCAGGACACGCGCCTCAGCACCGGTAAGAATCCAATCCGCTTTGGCCACAACAATTCAGGCCGGGGAGTTGGGGGCGGAACGGTACACTTTACTGGTGTCTTTTACCGCTTTCATGCCAGCGATTTTGAAATGAAAACTCGCGATGGGGTTGGCGAAGACTGGCCCATCTCATACTGGGACCTAGAACCTTACTACAGCAAGCTGGAACAAGAGATTAAGGTGAGCGGCCCCCGGGAATTCCCCTGGGGAGAGTTTCATGGGCCTTATCCATACCCAGAGAGGGAACCGATCAGCGGCAACGCGCAGATCTTCCGCCGAGGCTGTGAAGCCTTGGGGATTAGAAGCACCACCGCACCGCTAGCGATTCTCTCTGCTCCGTATGAGGTGAGGCC
>ERZ773359.1695-NODE-1695-length-29759-cov-5.817802_pt1 | contig 29759 bp, 23 predicted proteins | sample MGYA00374955_ERZ773359 | MGnify/ENA primary metagenome ERZ773359 (study PRJEB29098, sample SAMN04486028) | biogas fermenter metagenome | study: EMG produced TPA metagenomics assembly of the Biogas fermentation microbial communities from Germany - Plant 4 DNA1...
TACTTAATTCTACGAAACATTGTGCTTTTATTTCATTTTTAGTTTACAGAGCCTTAATTTTATTCCTGTGGTTCCATTTCTTTTAAATTCTCAGAAATTATTAATGTTGCTCCCGTAGCTTCTTGTACTTCTTCTACGGTATATTTGGGATTGATTTCAGTAAGAACTAAACCTTTATCCGTTACTTCCATAACACCCATTTCTGTAATGATTAAGTCAACTGCATTAACGGCTGTCAAAGGAAGAGTACATTCCTTCAAAATTTTATGGTTGCCTTTTGCTGTATGGTTCATTGCTACAATAACCTTTTTGGCTCCTGTAACAAGATCCATGGCTCCTCCCATGCCTGGTACCATCTTTCCTGGTATCATCCAGTTAGCAAGGTTTCCTTTCTCATCAACTTCCAAGGCACCTAAAACCGTTGCATCCACATGTCCACCCCTTATAATCAGGAAAGAATCCGCGCTGTCGAAGAAAACACCACCAGGATTTATTGTAACGTGAAGTCCCCCTGCATTTACAAGATATGGATCTTCTTGTCCTGGCTCTGGGGCAGGACCCATTCCTAAAAAACCGTTTTCAGACTGTAATGTTATTTCAACACCTTCGGGTATGTAGTTAGCAACTAATGTAGGAAGGCCAATTCCTAAATTTACAACATCACCGTCTTTTAATTCTTGAGCTACCCTTTTAGCAATATAGTTCTTATCATCCATTATTCATTACCTCCTACTATATAATCTACAAATATTCCCGGAGTCATAACGTCATCTGGATCTAGTTCTCCTACTTCAACGATCTCATCTGCTTCCACTATAACAAGATCCGCAGCCGTAGCCATTAATGGATTGAAATTTCTAGTTGCTTTCGCGTACCTAACATTTCCTTTTTTATCAACTTTAGCGCCAACGATGAGAGCCACATCCGCTCTAAGAGGTTTTTCTAATAGATATTCTTTTCCATCTACTTCAATAATTCTCTTTCCTTCAGCAACTACGGTCCCTATTCCTGTAGGAGTCAATACTCCTCCCAAACCTGCACCAGCAGCTCTGATTCTTTCAGCCAAGGTTCCCTGTGGAACTAATTCAACTTCTAATTCGCCAGAGTTCATTTGATTTCCTGTTTCCCTGTTAGTTCCTATGTGAGAAGCTATTAATTTCTTTACTTGCTTATTTACAATAAGTTTTCCAATACCTACTTCGGGAAAAGCAGTATCATTGGCAATTAATGTAATATCCTTTACACCTTTTTCAACTAGGGCATCTACTAATTTAAAGGGGTTTTTGCATCCTAAAAATCCACCAACCATAATAGTCATGCCATCATGAATCATATCTACAGCTTCTTGAATTGAAATTACCTTGTTCAAATTTTTCCTCCTCCTATCTTTTAACGATTAGTGTAGTACCTTGACCTCCACCTATGCACAGAGTTGCCAAACCTGTTTTACAATCCCTCTTTATCATTTCATGGATTAATGTAACTAATATTCTTGTACCTGAACAACCGATTGGATGTCCTAGTGCAATTGCACCTCCATTAACATTAGTCTTTTCAGGATCTAAATTTAAATCTTTAACAACAGACAAGGATTGTGCCGCAAAGGCTTCATTAGCTTCGATTAAATCAATATCTTCTATGGTCATATTAGCTTTTGCCAATGCTTTTCTGCTTGCGGGAACAGGTCCGTATCCCATAATTGATGGATCAACTCCTGCAGAAGCAAAGGATACAATGGTAGCCAAAGGTTTAATTCCTAATTCATCTGCCTTTTCCTTTGACATTAACAATACTGCAGCAGCACCATCATTTATCCCTGATGCATTACCTGCTGTAACGGTACCATCTTTCTTAAATGCAGGTCTTAATTTAGCCAAAGCCTCCAAGGTTGCACCAAATCTTGGGTATTCATCAGTATCGAATATAATAGGATCCCCTTTTCTTTGAGGAATTTCAACAGGAACTATTTCATCTTTAAAACGTCCGCTTTTTATAGCTGCTTCAGCTCTGTTTTGACTTCTAACGGCAAACTCATCTTGTTCTTCCCTGGTAATATTCCACTTTTCGGCAATGTTTTCTGCTGTTATACCCATATGGTAATTGTTAAAAATATCTGTCAGACCGTCTGCAACCATACTATCAACAATTGCACCATCACCCATTCTTAATCCCCATCTTGCCTTCGGAAGAAGGTATGGTGCCTGACTCATATTTTCCGCACCGCCTGCAAGAACTATTTCAGCTTCATTACACATTATTGCCTGGGCAGCAAGTTGAACAGTTTTTAAACCGGAACCACAAACTTTGTTAATAGTTACGGAAGGAACTTCTATGGGAATACCAACTGCAATTGATACTTGTCTTGCTAAATTTTGTCCTATTCCCGCCTGAAGCACGTTTCCGAAAATCACTTCGTCAACCATTTCTGGTTTAACGTTTGCCCTTTCCAGTGCTGCTTTTCCTGCAATAGCGCCTAATTTAACAGCTGACACATCTTTAAGGCTTCCTCCGAAGCTGCCAATAGGTGTCCTTACAGCACTTACAATAACAACTTCTCTCATCATTGACCTCCTTTTTATTTATTTTAATTAAAAATTATCTAATTAACTATAAAAGCAATTATCATGCCAAGGACTTACAAATTTTTTCGACAATTTAGTGTTGGAATTTTAAGGATTTTTTAAATTGTATTTTTGGAGATAATATAAACAAAATGAAATGTGTAGAAATAATTCTACATATTCAGTAAAGATATATTAACTGGACAAATTTGTGTTAAATTATGAACAAAAAATGGATTGTAGAATTTTTTATACAGCATAAACATCTGTAGATAATTGTCTACACTATATTGCTTTTATATCTATGCCATAACTTTCAAGTTTTTTATACAAGGCAGTTCTATGAATTCCCAACAATTTGGCAGCTTCCGTTCTGTTTCCTTCGCAATATCTTAAAGCCTCTATAATAGCGCTTACTTCAGCTTCTGCAATTTTTCTTTTCAATGAATATATATTTGAATTAACTGGCTCAGTATTTAATTTTTTACTTATGAAGTCAGGCAAGTGCTGAATATCTATAAAATTTCCTATGGAAATATTGGCAGCTCTTTCTAAAATATTTCTTAGTTCTCTTACATTCCCTGGCCAATCATAAAGTTTTAATGCAAAAATAGCCCTCTCTGTAACTGTTTTAGATGTATTAACTACATTTTGGATTTGATTGTTTAGTATATCTTCACATAAACAAGGAATATCATCTAATCTATCTCTTAAAGGTGGTATCTTCAGTTGAACCACATTTAATCTGAAATACAAATCCTGCCTGAAAAGACCTTTATTGACAAGCTCCTCCATATTCTCATTAGTACAAGCAATAACCCTTACATCTATTTTTATAGATGTATTGCCACCTATTCTTTCAAATTCCCTCTCTTCTAAAACTCTTAATAACTTTGCCTGCATACTCATAGGCATGGAACTTATTTCATCTAAAAGTATGGTACCTCCGTTGGCAAGCTCTAATTTACCAATCTTTCCTTCTCGTCTCGCTCCAGTAAATGCACCTGCTTCATAGCCAAACAGTTCTGATTCTAACAACTCATGGGGAATTGCAGCACAGTTTATCCTTATAAAAGGTGCCAGCCTTCTATTACTTTCTTCATGTATGGCATGAGCAAAATACTCTTTTCCAGTGCCGCTTTCTCCTTCAATTAATATTGTGGAGCTTGAATTTGCGGATTTTTTAGCTATATTAATCAACTCTAACATTTGCTTGTTTTGGGTAATTATGTCGTTGAAAGTATAGTTGGCACGATACATTTTGCTAATTTCACTTTTATATTTATCTACGGTACTTTCAAGAACTTTTAGTCTTTTTGCCAAATCTGTTACTTCCTTAATATCCTTAAACAAAACTGTTCCTACAGCACCAATTATTTTACCATCTTTTATAATAGGTGTCCTGCTGGCAATCATATCATGCCCTTGTATTCTTTGAACATCATATAGTTCTTTTTTACCTGTTTTTACTACAATGTGTAAACGGGTATTTTCGATTACCTCTTCCACATGTTTTCCAATTACATCTTTTTCTTTAATTCCAAAAAGCTTTTCATAATTCCATTTAATTATTCTTCCCTCTTCATTAATCAATACAAACCCCTGATATGCATTATCCAGCACATCTTTCATAGTTATTAAAGCTGTTTTTAGTTCTTCTATTTCATTTTTTGCTTCATATATGTCGCTGAATTCTTTAAATAAAATAACATTGAATTTAAACAAATTTAAACTACAGAAACAGTAACATTCTACCGTTACTTTCTTATCTTTTATATAAATTTCCGTTTCCTTATATTCTTCATTACTTGCTAATTTTAACAGTGCGTATTCCTTCAATACTTTAGATAGAGTCTCAGGGTCTTCTTCCGGAATATTGAATATTTTTTTAAATCGTCTGTTTACAAGGAAAGTATTCTTATAGTCTATTAATATTACCCCTTCATACATAGAATCAATCAATTTTTGCATATGCTCATAGTTAATCATAGTCCACCCTTAAAAATAGATTTATCTAAATATATCTTAATAAAATACACGAATTTTGTCAAATCGTTTTCAAGGTGTTTTGTAAGGTCCTTAGAACTTGGCATACTAATATTAAAACCAACCACGTCTTACGTGGTTGGTTTTACTGAAACTATTCAAGCCCTAACTCTTCCTTTAACTTTTTCAGTTCTTCATCTACAGAAGCATTGCCCATAGATGCATATTTTTCTTCCAAAGCTTTAGCTTCATCTATAGGCTCCTTGTTCAATTCTGCCATAGCATTGGCTTCATCCAACATTCTGTTAGCTTTTTGCTCCATACGCTCAAAGGCACTTCTGGTACCCGTTATTTTTTTAGTTGCCTGGGTAGCTTCGTTTATTGTTTCCTGGGTTTTGGCAATTTTAACTTTTGACTTTATAACATTTCGTCTCGCCTTTAAGGTTTCGATGTCGGAAGTTAATTTATCATGCATCTGTCTCATTTTAATCGCATTTTCATGAGCAGAGGCATAAGCGGTCATCAAACCGGCTCCTACATTTTCTAATTCCTGTTTCTTGTTTAAAAATACTCTTGCATCGTTCTCGTTGCCTGCCATTAAAGCTTTTTTAGCAAACTCCTCGTATTTTGCCACTTCTGCCTGATTTTCATCCACTAATCTCTTAGCTCGAGTTTCTTCAGCCATAACTTCTGCTGTACTTCTTTTTACTTCCGCAAGATCTTTCATCATATCTTCCAAGTATTGGTCAATCATTTTTTCAGGATCTTCCATTTTTTCCAGCAATACGTTTATGTTTGCTTTAATAATGTCTCCGAATCTTTCTAATATTGACATTTTATCCTCCTTTTATTTACACTGCTAAAGGCAGAGTTTATTGTTCATTGTCATCCTTGTACTTTTTCATCAATTCTTCAGCTTCTGTACTGCCGAATTTGTCCAAGGGTGTTTTCAATATTTCTTCCCTTCGCCTATCTTCCAAGTCCTTCCTTTCCTTGGCCTTTTTCCACCAGAAGAAAAGTATTAGCACTAATACCACAATACCTAAAAAGAAAAATACCTTTATCCAAGGTGAACGGGTTACAGTCATAATTCGGTCTGCGCTATCACTGAATGCTTTGCTGAAATATTCTTCATCACTTAAGCTGCTGTCATAATAATATCTGTCTAAATAATCAAGGAGTATATCTCCAGCTTCCCTGTCAATAACAGTCTTTGCTTGAGTTCCCGTAACATACCAGGTCATGTAGCTGCCTTCATACTCGAAAAATACCAATAACAAATGAGCTTCATCGGTAAATAATTCATCATATAGGTTATTGGCGAAAGCCTCTAATTCATCTAAGGTAGGAAAATGGGAACCGTAAATTGTGTCTGTAATATATAGGTAGGGCTGAACTCCCGTCTTCTTATAAAAGTTTCTCATACCTTCCGTAAGTTTAGTTTCGTTACCTATCCATCCTAATTCATCGGTATAGTAATTTGTCTCATTGACTGATCCTGCTGGAAGAGGAACTCTTTCAACCGTAGATTTTGTTATATCGCCTTCACTGTTGCTTGGCAGGGAAGAAAAAATAACCGCAGAAATAATCAGTAATAAAATAAAGACAATGATCAAAGTTATGCAACCGCAGCCAGAAGAACCTCTGTTCCGAATGGGAGGACCTCCAAAACCTCTGTTGTAATGACCTCCGAAAGGTCTAGTACTTCTACCTAAAATATAGCCCGTACCAAATCCCGGTCCAGTGGTTCTTCTTGTACTCGTTCCTCCCAATGAACCAGTACCGCCTCTAGAGGATCCACCACTTCTGCCAGGTGCACCTAAACCACCTATTCGACCGCCGCCTCCTCGGCTTCCTCCAAAAGATCCACCGCCGCCTCGGCCACCAAAGGAGCCGCCTCTGCTTCCGCCAAAAGAGCCGCCTCCACCTCTGCTAAAACCTCCGCTTCTCCCCAACGTACTACCTCCATTTTAATGACTACTATTAATATCTATTCAAAATATACCCCTATAGAATATATTTCTAACAAAAACATACATAGTTATTTCTCATTATCATAGTTATCAAGAAAGTTAATATATTTATTCCCTTTTCTGTAACCTATTATTGTATCTAAATTTATATTGTGAATACTTTTAAAAATATTAATATCTATATTAGGGTTAATTTCTTTTAATTCTTTTATTAGTAATTTTATTTCCTGTCGTTTGGATCCTGTACCTTGATTTAAGTCCCTTTCTGCTACACGGCATGCACATTGAATAAAATTAAGATTATTATATTTAGTCCAAGCAATAATATCTTCTTCATTAATTTTATACATAGGCCTAATAAGTTCCATACCCTTGTGGTTAGTGCTGTGAAGTTTAGGCATCATAGTTTTAATTTCCGCCGCATACAGCATACTCATAAGCACTGTTTCTATTACATCATTAAAATGATGACCTAGGGCTATTTTATTGCATCCTAGCTCCATAGCCTTTCTATACAAGTAACCTCTCCTCATTCTGGCGCACAGATAACATGGAGTTTCATCTACCCTGTCCACTATGTCAAATATAGGTGTATGGAAAACTTTTATAGGGATATTTAAAATTTTAGCGTTCTCTAATATTTGCTTCCTGTTTTCTTCATTATATCCCGGATCCATTACTAAATATTCTGTTTCAAATTCTACTTCGCTGTATTTTTGAAGGTGCTGCATACATTTTGCCATAAGCATGGAATCTTTTCCTCCAGATATGCATACAGCAATTTTATCTCCTTCTTTAATTAGTTCATATTCCTTTATTCCAGAAATAAACTTCGACCATATAGTTTTTCTAAATCTTTTTACAATACTTCTTTCTATTAATTTGTACCTTTCCATTATGTCCTACTTCTTCTAAATTTTAATCTTTATTGAATATATTGCATACTGCTTTAGTAGAGGAAATATCCTCCGAAATTATATCAAAAGAACTGAATCTTTTATGAATTTCTTTAATATAGGCTGAAGTCACGCTTTCATTCTTAAAAACCCCTCCTTTTAAGCCTATCTTTACAGTACCTTTAAATTTATTCTTTTTATAAGCTATCTCTGTCAACTCTCCCAGATACCTTCCCGCATTCTCCAAAAGTAAATTTGAATAAGGATCCCCCTCCCTGGCAAAATCCACAATTATGGGAAAAAGTTCTGCAATTTTATTTTTTTCATTATTGTAAATAAAATTCATTATATCTGAGCGGGTTGAGCCTCCTGTATATTCCAAAATTTTTTTACTTAAACTGTCAAAGGGAATACCCCTGTCAAATTTATACACGATATTTTTAAAGACTTCAATTACTGTATGGTAACCGCTTCCCTCATCTCCTAATATATGGCTCCAGCCACCTACCATTTCTCCTTTTCCGTCTTTTTGTGAAAAACATGAAGAGCCTGTCCCAGAAATGACCAATATTCCGTCCTCGTTACCGAAATAAGCCTTACAGGCCATTTCAGCATCATTCATAACGACTGTTTCTACACCGAAAGCGCCTTCCACATATTTTTTTATCAGGTCAGCATAGTTTCCTGTTTCAACAGCTGCCATACCGATGGCAATAAGCTGACAGTTTTCTCTTCCCAGCTCATTAACGCAATCAAAAATTATAGATATAGTGTTATTAATAGTTTTATCCAAATTTACTGCAGGATTTCCAAATCCTCCTATTTTGGTAAGGATAGGATTACTAGCTAAATCATAGGCAATTAGCTCAGACTTAGTACCTCCTGCATCGAGCCCAACTACATACTTCATACGTTCACCACCCTAATAACAGTATAGCAAACTATCCTAAAACATACCACATTTTATTGTAATTCTTACAATAAAATGTGGTAGCTGCAATTAGAGAATAATATTATTCTACTGTAATTGCATTTGTAGGACATTCTTCTGCTGCTTCTTTAGCACAGTCCTCAAATTCCTCCGGTATGGGGTCAACTATAACTGTAGAAATATCTTCATCGTCCATTTCAAATACGTCGGGGCAAATTGATACGCATAACCCACAGCTTATACATGCATCTCTGTCAACATCTGCTCTCATGATAATTCCTCCTTTGTATTTTTCAAAAATATAATACCATATATTCATAAATTGTACACAGTTTTTTTCTTAATATTCATATTACTATTTAATATTTAAAATATTATTTTACAATTTTCTTATTAAGAAATTATCACCTAAGAGAGGGAAGTTTTGAGGGAATTCATATCCCAATCCCCAATAACTTATACCCCTTAACCCATAATCCTTTACTGTGTCAAATTTAGCCTGTGCACTTCGGGCATCTTCAAACCAAACTACATGGGCATTTCCCTCATCATCTGTATAATTAAAGTAGGGAGATTGACTCACATAATCATATTTAATTTCTGCCATATGGTCATAAGCTATATCCATTGCCTGTTGAACACTTATTGTTTCTGCTTCCCGTCCTTGTTGGAAAGGAAGCTGCCAATCCCTTGCATATATTTGAAATCCCATTAATATTTTCTCCTTGGGAATTACAGACACAGCATAGTCTAATACTTTCTCAATTTCATTAATAGGAGAAATAGCCCTGGGGGGACCTCCTCTCCATCCCCATTCATAAGTCATAAGTACTACAAAATCAGCTAATTCTCCGTGGGTAGGATAGTCGTGGGCTTCATATAAAAGACCCACCTGCTCACCACTTATTTTAGGAGCAAGAGATGTGGAAACGAAGTAACCTTCCCTATGTAGCTTTTCCACTGTACTTTCTAAAAAATTATTATAAGCTTCTCTGTCTTCAGGAAGAACATATTCAAAATCTATGTTTAAACCTCTGTATCCCTTATCCCTCATTACCTTTAATATATTTTCCTGTAATGTTGTTACCGTATCGGGATTGTTTAATACAATATTTGCTAAATTTTCTCCTTCTACATTCATGGTAAAGTTTACGATTGCCATCATGGGTACAACACCTTTTGCAAATGCTTCTCCTATTGCCGGCTCATCATCAATACTTACAAGGCTTCCATCTTCATTGATTAAGTATGCAAAAGGACTTAAATATGTTAAATAATTTCCTGAATCTCTTACGATTGGCACAGCATCAGTACCTAAAAAGTATGTAAAGGCATTTACTTCTATTTCTGGTTTTTCTTTTGGGGGTATAGTCAGTACAAGTCCGGGATAAATTAAATCAGGATTTAATATTTTGTTTTCCCAAAGTAAATCTTGAACACTCACTCCAAAATTTTGAGCTATTTGCCACATGGTATCACCTTGCCGAACTGTATAAGTATTTTCTTTTGTAGGTATCAGGAGTGCCTGGCCTGGTAATAGAATATCCGGACTTCTTAATTTGTTAAGATTTACTATATCTTGAATACTTACCTTGTAATAATCGGCAATTTGCCATAGCATTTCTCCTTTTTGAACAACATGAATGTACATAAGATCCTCCTTTATCCATTTGTTATAATATATTCAGTTGTCCCATCATAATGATTAAAATTGCCGATTTATTATACAAAAAACGCAGCTCCCCTAAGCTGCGTTACTTTAAATTCTTGCTATATCTTTTCGATATTGGATTTTGTCGAATTTTATTTTATTTATATTATTATAAACCTTGTACCTGGCTTCTTCTAGGGTCCTTCCCAAGGCAGTCACCGCCAAAACTCTTCCTCCATCAGTAAGTACTTTCCCTTCTGACAACCTTGTACCTCCATGGAAAACAATTATGTCCTCATCTACCTTATCCAGTCCAGTAATTTCCTTGCCTTTTTCATAGTTTTCCGGATAACCTCCAGAAGCTAAAACCACCGTTACGCACTTTTCTTCTTTCCATTTTAAATCTTCTTCCCTTAAATTACCTTCTATGCATTTTAGCATAATATCTACTAAATCTGATTTTAACCTTGGCAGAACTACTTCCGTTTCCGGATCTCCAAAGCGGGTATTGTACTCTAAGACTTTTGCCTCATTGTTTTCTACCATTAAGCCTATGAAGAGTACTCCTTTAAAGTCTATCTTCTCACTTATGAATCCTTTTAAAGTTTTGTCTAAAATATGTTCTTTAATATACTTTTTCAATTCTTCGGTAAATATAGGATTGGGTGAAAAACAACCCATACCACCCGTATTAAGGCCTTTATCTCCATCGAAAGCTTTTTTATAATCTCTGGCACTTTCCATGGGAATAATATTCTTCCCATCTACAAAGCAAAGGAGTGATGCTTCCGTTCCTCGAAGAAATTCCTCGATTACTATCCTATTACCCGCATTGCCAAACTGTTTCTCATCCATTATATTTTTTATAGCTTCTTCAGCTTCCTCAATTGTTTCACATATAAGTACTCCCTTACCTGCAGCAAGTCCATCAGCCTTAACTACTATAGGTGTTTGGAAACTATTTAATTCTTCTATTGCTTTTTGAGAATTAGTGTAAACTTTATACTTAGCAGTGGGAATGCTGTATTTTTCCATAAAATCCTTTGAAAAAGATTTACTTCCTTCAAATAGAGCTCCTCTTTTTGTAGGTCCGAAGGCTTTTATTCCTTTTTCATTCAACTTATCAACCAAGCCAGCTACCAGGGGAGCTTCCGGTCCTACCACCACTAAATCAATGCCGCTGTAAACGGAAAACTCCACTATTTTATCCAAATCCTCCGCCTTAATATCCACACACTGAGCAATCTGGGCTATTCCTCCGTTTCCCGGGGCACAGTATAGTTTAGAAACTTTGCTGCTTTCTTTAATTTTCATACAAATGGCATGCTCCCTACCGCCGCTACCTACTACCAATACTTTCATAGCCCCCTCCTAATGCTTGAAATGTCTCATATTTGTAAAAATCATTGAAATATTGTGTTTGTTACAAGCTTCAATGGAATCCTTATCTTTAATGGAACCACCCGGTTGGATAATTGCAGTAACTCCAGCTTTAGCTGCCTCTTCCACACAGTCAGGGAAAGGGAAAAATGCATCGGAGGCAAGGACTGCTCCCCTAGTGCTTTCTTCTCCCAAGAATTCATGGGCATGTTCTATAGCCTGCTTGCAGGCCCAAATACGGTTTACCTGTCCCGGTCCTATACCAATGGACTTACCGTTTTTTACTAGGGTAATTGCATTAGACTTGGTATGTTTTACAATTTTCCAAGCCATTATTAAATCTTTTATTTCTTCGGAGGTAGGCTCTCTTTCTGTTACCGTTTTTAAGCCATGATCCTCATCAAAAAGTTTTGAATCTATAGTCTGTACTAGAATGCCTCCTGCCACCTTTTTAATGTCATAAGAATTCTCTGCCTGCTTTTGAAGAATATTTTCTATTTGAAGCAATCTTATGTTTTTCTTAGATTTAAGTATTTCTAATGCTTTTTCTTCATAGGAAGGTGCCGCTACTATTTCAATGAAAATTTTATTCATTTCAAGGGCTGTTTTTTCATCTACTTCCCTGTTAAGGACTACTATGCCGCCAAATATGGAGGTAGGATCTGCCTGGTAGGCTTTCATATAGGCCTCGTAAATATTGTCACCACATCCTACGCCACAAGGATTTGAATGTTTGCAGGCTACTACTGTAGGCTCTTCAAATTCTTTTAATAATTCCAAGGCTCCGTTAGTATCATTAATATTGTTGAAGGACAATTCTTTTCCATGAAGCTTTTTCGCAGAAGCTAACAGTCCTGGCTGATTTATTACCTCCCTGTAAAAAGCCGCCTTTTGGTGTGGGTTTTCACCGTATCGCATTTCCTGGATTTTCTCATATGTCATTGTAAATGTTTCTGGAAGGTTATAGTCCTTCCTTTCATTTCTTATATAAGATGCAATAAGAGCATCGTAGTGAGCTGTGTGTTCGAAAACTTTTGAAGAAAGATAAAATTTAGTACCTAGGGAGATTTCACCCTTTTCCTGTAATTCTTCTAAAACACGTCCATAATCTTTAGGGTCAACTACTACTGCTACATCCTGATAATTCTTGGCTGCAGCCCGAAGCATAGTAGGACCTCCTATATCAATGTTTTCAATAGCTTCCTCCCTGGTAACACCCTCTTTTAAAATTGTTTCTTTAAAAGGATATAAATTTACAATTACCAGGTCTATAGTATCAATACTTAGCTGGGAAAGCTGTTCCATATGCTCTTTCTTTGACCTAATTGCCAAAATTCCTCCATGAATATTAGGATGGAGGGTCTTTACTCTTCCATCTAAACACTCAGGGAAATTTGTTATTTCAGAAACTTCAACTGCATCAATTCCCGCTTCTTTCAGTACCTTGAAGGTTCCTCCTGTCGATATAATTTCGACTCCCAAACTCCTTAATTTTTTTGCAAAATCTACTATACCTGTTTTATCAGATACGCTTATTAAAGCTCTCATCCCTTCACTCCTTAATAATTACTTTCCTTCCCTCTATTTCAATTTTTCCTTCACAATAGTATTTAATTGCTAAAGGAAGTATTTCATGTTCGATTTTTAGTATTTTCTGCTGCAATGTTTCAGCTGTATCCTGGGGGCTGACCCTTACTGCTTCTTGAATAATAATGGGACCTGTATCTGCTCCCTCATCAACAAAATGAACAGTTGCACCACTTATTTTAACTCCGTATTCAATTGCAGCCTGGTGGACCTTTATACCATAATATCCTTTACCGCAAAAACTTGGAATTAAAGACGGATGTACATTTATTATTTTATTACTGAATTTTTCTATAAACTTTTTGGATAAAATTTTAAGGTATCCTGCTAAAACTACTAATTCTACATGGTATTTTTCCAACTCTTCAATTATTGCATCGTTGAATTTTTCATAATCTTCATAGTCTTTATGATTAATATACACAGCTGGTATGTTGGTCTTACGTGCCCTTTCTAAGCCGTAAGCCTCTTTATTATTGGAGATTACTACAACTATTTTTCCATTAATATTTCCCTTATTTATATTGTCTATTATGGACTGTAAATTACTACCAGAGCCTGAGACTAATACTCCTATTTTTGTTTGTGGCATATTTTAATACCGCCTTCCCCTCTTACTGTTTGCCCGATTAATACTGGAGCTTCACCCTGGTTTTTCAAGTATTCTAATACTGAATTAGCTATGTCCTTACCTACACATAGAACCATCCCTATTCCCATGTTGAATGTAGAATACATTTCATCTATATCAATATTTCCTTCTCTTTGTATTAGGTTAAATATGGGCAGGACATTTATATTTTCCGTAGTAATTTCTCCAGCTATTCCCTTAGGAAACATTCGAGGAATATTTTCGTAAAATCCTCCTCCGGTAATATTTGATATACCCTTTATTTCAAATTTTGATATTAAATCCAAAATTAACTTGACATATATTTTAGTGGGAGTTAATAGTTCATCTCCCAAAGTAGAGGATAATTCCTCCACATACTGGTCAATAGAATAATTTTTATGCTGGAAGAATACCTTCCTTACCAGTGAATAGCCGTTACTGTGTATGCCACTGGAAGGCAGACCAATAAGTACATCTCCTTCCACTATCTTGGAACCGTCTATTATTTTCTTTTTATCCACAATTCCAACACAAAATCCTGCAATATCGTACTCTCCTTCTCCGTAGAGTCCCGGCATTTCTGCAGTTTCTCCTCCTATTAATGCAGCCCCCGCCTTAATGCACCCTTGGGAAACCCCTTTTACTATGCTTGCAGCTTTTTCAGGCTCTAACTTTCCTGTTGCTATATAATCCAAGAAAAACAAGGGCCTTGCCCCGGCACATATAACGTCATTTACACACATGGCAACGGCATCTTCTCCTATGGTGCTATGTTTGTCCGCCATAAATGCAATCATAATTTTCGTTCCAACACCATCTGTTCCCGATACTAAGACAGGTTCTTCAAATTCGTCCTTATTAAGGGCAAACATTCCTCCGAAGCCACCAATATCTGATATTACGCCCTTAGTATATGTTTTTTTCACATAATCCTTAATAAGTTTTACCGTTTCGTATCCTGAATTTATATCCACACCTGAATCTTTATAGGTTAATGACATACTGGCCTCCTTATATCCCGTTATTAGGTACTTCCATGGGGTAATCACCATTTAAACACGCTTTGCAGTATCCTGCCTTAGAACCCGTCGCTTTAATTAAATTTTCCAAACTTAAATATTGTATACTGTCAGCATTTACAAATTCCCTTATTTCCTCTAAGGTTTTATTGGCACCTATTAATTTGCTTCTATCTGGTGTATTAATTCCAAAGAAACAGGAATATATAACAGGAGGTGATGCTATCCGTACATGAACTTCCTTTGCTCCCGCTTCCTTTACCATACTTACTATTTGTTTCAGAGTTGTACCCCTTACAACACTATCATCAACCATCACCACAATTTTATCCCTTACTATTTCATCCAAAACACTTAGCTTTGTCTTTACTCCCTGCTCTCTTAACTTTTCTTTAGGCTCTATAAATGTTCTTTTTGCATACCTGTTTTTAATAAGCCCCAAGCCATAAGGAATGTTTAATTCTGCTGCATATCCCAAAGCAGCAGGTGTTCCTGAGTCAGGTACAGAAAAAACCAAGTCCGCTTTCACGGGAGCTTCCTTTGCCAGCAACCTGCCTGAATTATATCGGGTTTCATATACGTTAACTCCATCAAGGTTGCTGTCCGGCCTTGCAAAATATACATGTTCAAATATACACAAACTTTCTTTGGCATATTTTGTAGATTTAATACTTCTTACCCCTTCTTCGTTAATAATAACAATTTCTCCAGGTTCAATATCCCTTATGAATTTTCCTCCCATGGCAGTTATGCCGCAGCTTTCAGATGCCAACAAGTAACCATCTTCCCTTTTTCCTAAGCAAAGAGGTCTAAGGCCATAATTATCCCTTATTCCAATTAACTCTTTTTCCGTCATTAATACGAAAGCATAGGCTCCCTTTACAATTTCCATGGTATTTTGAATAGATTTAACTATATCTCCCTTGTAATTACGGGCAATCATATTTGCAACAACTTCCGTATCAATAGATGTTTGAAATATTACCCCATCATCTTCTAGTAATTCCCTTAAAGAATCTGCATTTACCAAGTTGCCGTTATGGGCCAATGCTAGGGAACCTTCCTTGTACCTTACTACCAAGGGCTGGGCATTTTGTTTTTCACTTTCTCCTGATGTGGAATACCTGTCATGGCCAATGGCAATTTTACCCTGTAATTTGTCTATTACTTCCTGGGTCATAACATCTGCCACCAAGCCCATATCCTTATGGAATACAATTCTTTGTCCTGTATGAATGGCAATTCCTGCACTTTCCTGGCCTCGGTGCTGAAGGGCAAACAATCCGTAATATATTAGCTGGCTTGTAATGTCTGGATTTTCGCAGTAAACTCCCACTACACCGCATTCTTCATGTAGTTTATCTTCATCTAAATACATACTATCTCCTCTAATCTTGTACCTATTTCTATTTTAACTTGTCATTTAACTTTTTATCTTTCTCAAATACTTTTGCTGCCATATTTTTCTTATAATCTGCAAACTTTTTTCTTAATTCTTCATATTTTACTGACAGTATTTGAAGTGCCAACAAAGCTGCATTTTCTGCTCCATTTATGGCAACGGTGGCCACAGGTACTCCCGGTGGCATCTGAACGATGGATAAAAGGGCATCCATTCCCTCCAACTCAGAAGACTTTATAGGCAAGCCTATTACAGGAAGGTTGGTACATCCTGCCAATACTCCTGGTAGGTGGGCAGCTTTTCCAGCTGCCCCTATTAATACTTCGTAACCATTCTCCTCAGCATTCTTTGCAAACTCCATGGCCTCAAAGGGAGTTCTGTGGGCTGAGAGAACTCTTACTGTAACACTTACTCCGTAATCCTTCAATATATTGTATCCTTTTTGTACAACGGGAAAATCAGAATCACTTCCCATAATAATTGCAACTTTCATACTTCCTCCTCATCCTATAAAGTAATTTACTCCTGAAGCAAAGATTGGCTGTTCCTTGATTCCCGGTATGTTTTTGTATAAATCCTTGTCAATTCTTTCTGGGTGAGCCATCTTACCAAGTACTCTGCCATCAGGACTTGTAATACCTTCTATTGCTTCCAAAGAACCATTTGGATTGTAATATCCTTTGTAAGTAGGGTTATTATCCTCATCCACGTACTGAGTAGCTATTTGCCCTCTTTCTTTTAAAAGTTCAATCCATTTCCCGCTGGCTACAAATTTTCCTTCTCCGTGGGATATTGGCAAATAATGAGTATCCCCAACTTTACATAAGTTCATCCAGGGTGATAGGTTACTTACAACCTTTGTTTTAACGAAGGTAGAAATATTTTTACCCATGTTATTGTAAGCTAAACTAGGAAAGTCATCTTCAATATCCCTTATTTCTCCAAAGGGAAGTAAACCTAATTTCATAAGAGCCTGGAATCCATTGCTTATACCTATTATCAGGCCATCCCTCTTATAAAGATGTTCCATAACAGCTTCTTTTAACAATTCATTTCGGAATACCGCCGCAATAAATTTTCCTGAACCATCTGGTTCATCACCGGCACTTAATCCACCTGCCAATACAAGGATCTGTGATTGCCTTATTCGCCTGTTCATTTCTTCAATAGAGTCTTCAATATCCTTAGGAGTCAAATTTTTGAATACGAATATATCTGTTTCTGCTCCTTCTCTTTCAAAGGCTCTCTTAGTTTCATATTCACTGCTGGTTCCAGGAAATACGGGAATGAAGACTCTTGGTTTACTAATGGACAGAGATGATTTTATTATATTTCCTTTATTGTAGCTGTAAGTTTCAATTTTTCCTTCATAGTCTTTTACGGAAGGATAAATAGAGCTTAAAGGTTTTAACCATCTTTCTTTTATTTCTTTTAATGTTATTTTGAAGGAATCAAATTCTATTTCTTCTTCATTTATAGTAATTCCTATTTCCATGAAGTCCTCTATATTTCCATGGGTTTCCAATAGTATATCTCCATAACTGCTTTCAAACCATGTATCGTCTAGGGGTAATTTCGACTTAAATCCAATATTGTTACCCAAGGACATTTTGCTTATGGCTGCAGCTATACCGCCATATCCCACAGTATGGGCACTTAGAATCTTTCCAGCTTTTACTGCCTCATAAATAGCTTGGTACTTTCTTTTTAAATCTTCAAAATCAGGTACCTTATATTCGTCTTTATTAATTTTGACTAATAATACTTTACTGCCAGATTTCTTGAATTCAGGTGATACTATATTTTTAACATTTTCTGTAGTTACAGCAAAACTAATAAGGGTGGGAGGTACATCCATATTTTCAAAGGTCCCGGACATGCTGTCCTTACCTCCAATGGAAGGTATACTTAATTCTTTTTGTACCCTGTAAGCTCCCAAAAGTGCACTTAAGGGTTTACCCCAACGTTCAGGTTCCTTGTATAACTTCTCAAAATATTCCTGAAAAGTTAGCCGAATATTTTTATAACTACCTCCCATGGCAACAATCTTAGCCACAGAATGTACCACTGCATACATGGCTCCGTGATAGGGACTTTTCTCTGACAAATAAGGATCGAATCCATAGGCCATCATAGAACATGTACTTGTAGTTCCATTTTCTAGAGGAATTTTAGCTACCATTCCTTCTGTAGGAGTAAGCTGTGTCTTGCCACCAAAAGGCATTAAAACAGTGGCTGCTCCTGCGGTAGAATCGAATTTTTCTACCATTGCCTTTTGACTGCAAACATTGAGATCTTCCAAGTTTTCCAGCCATTTTTCCCTTAAATTCTCACTCTCTAAATTCCCTTTAAAACTTATTGTTACAGGCTCCTTGACATAGGCTCTTACTTTTTGCCTTACTCCGTTTGTATCCAAGAAGTCTCTGCTTATATCCAATATAGTCTTTCCTCTCCAGGTCATTTTAAGCCTTCGGTTATCTGTTACTTCCGCTACAACTGTAGATTCAAGATTCTCTTCCCGAGCATACTTGTTAAACTTTTCTAAGTCCTCTTTGCTAATAACCACTGCCATTCTTTCCTGAGATTCAGAAAGAGCCAATTCTGTACCATCCAAACCTTCGTACTTTGTAGGTACCAAATCCAAATTTATATTCAGTCCCTCAGCTAATTCTCCTATAGCTACTGACACACCACCGGCTCCAAAATCATTACATTTCTTTATAAGAGTGCTTACTTCTTTTTTTCTGAAAAGTCTCACTATTTTTCTTTCAGTAGGTGCATCGCCTTTTTGTACTTCAGCACCGCTTTTTATAATTGATTCTTCCGAATGCTCTTTAGAGGAACCTGTAGCTCCTCCTACCCCGTCTCTACCAGTTCTTCCTCCTAAAAGAATAACTAAATCTCCTTTTTGAGGAGTTTCCCTTTTAACATTCTCCTTAGGTGCAGCAGCAATTAATGCTCCTACTTCCATCCTCTTTGCAATGTAACCAGGATGGTATATTTCATTTACATAGCCTGTAGCTAAACCTATTTGATTACCATAGGAGCTGTATCCCTCAGCAGCTTCTGTAGAAATCTTTCTTTGAAGAAGTTTTCCCGGCAAAGTATCCTCTATTTTTTGCCTTGGGTCACCACTTCCTGTAATTCTCATTGCCTGGTACACATAGGAACGACCTGATAAGGGATCTCTTATAGCTCCCCCTAAACATGTGGAAGCTCCACCGAAAGGTTCTATTTCCGTAGGATGATTGTGAGTTTCATTTTTAAACATTAACAGCCATTCTTCATTTTTACCATCTACATCCACATCTATAATTATGCTACATGCATTTACTTCTTCAGATATTTCTAAATCGTTCAGCATTCCAACTTTTCTTAATTCTTTTGCATTGATGGTAGCCAAATCCATTAAAGTAACAGGTTTTTCCTTATTAGTATGAACAAATTGCCTGGATTTTAAATATTCTTCAAAAGTTTTCTTTATTTCTTTTGTAATTCTACCTTCTTCAAAATCCACATTTTCTATTATGGTGTTGAATGTAGTATGCCTGCAATGGTCTGACCAATAAGTATCTATTACCTTTATTTCTGTTATAGTAGGGTTTCTTTTTTCCGTATTTTTAAAATACTCCTGACAAAAAAGCAAATCTTCAAAACTCATGGCAAGACCTTCTTTAACTAAGAATTCTTCCAATTGTTTTTCAGATTTGTCTATAAAGCCATCTATTATTTCTACTTCTTCAGGTTCCTGGTATACTTCAACAAGGGTTTCAGGCTTAACTAATGAAGCCTCTCTTGAATCAACAGGATTAATATAGTTTTTCTTAACTTTTTCTAAATCTTCTCCAGAGATTTTTCCTTCAAGAATAATTACTTTGGCATACTTAACCAAGGGTCTTTCTTTACCCGTTACTACCTGTATACACTGGGCAGCAGAATCAGCCCTCTGGTCGTATTGTCCCGGAAGGTATTCAACAGCAAATATATTTCCAGTCAAGTCTATTTCTTCATAAACATTGTCCTGATTTGGTTGTGAGAGAACTTCCTTTACAACTCTTGCAAAATCTTTCTCCTCTACCCCCAACACATCGTATCTATTTAGAATTCTTAAATTGTCCAAATTACTTAGCTGTAAGTTATCGCGGAAATAATCCCTTAAAAGCAATGCTTCTGTGTTAAAGCCCTGCTTTTTTTCCACATAAATTCTTCTTACTACGTTCATAACAACCATCCTTATATGTTATTTGTATAGCTACATAATAGCAAATATGAAACTAGGTGTCAATATAAATCTTATTGTTTTTTTATTATTTGTAATTTTTGTTCGCTATATCGCGAATGTTATACAGCAATAGATTGTTATCTATCGCTATTTGTTCCCGGATAATAGTAGAGCCCCACTCAACGATAGAAGCAAAAAGGACCCTTCCTCAGAAGAGTCCTTATATATTAAGTTATGCCGTGAGAAAATTCTCTTTCCTCATATTGCCTCGCCACCTCTTGCCCTCTTAATACTCTTAATGCTCCAAGGGCTAGGGCCTCCATTTCATTTTCTCCGGGGAATATTTCAACAGGTGCTATGAAACTGATTCTTTTTACTATCCAGTCCGTAAGCATCCTTGAATGAGCAATTCCCCCAGTCAATACTATTACGTCCACCTTTCCTTCTACTACCGTTGCTAGTTCTCCTATTCCTTTGGCAATCTGATAAGCCATGGCTTCATAGATAATCCTTGCCTCTTGGTTTCCCTTTTCAATCATATCCTCGACTTCTCTTGCATCTATGGTATTTAAGTATGCTCTTAAGCCGCCATTACCCCTTAGTTTTCTATGCATGGTTTTTTTGTCATACTTTCCTGAATAACATAGATTTATTAAATCCCGGCAAGGTACTCTGCCAGCCCTTTCAGGAGAAAAAGGACCTTCATCATCAGAAACCAAATCCACTATTCTTCCCTTTTCATGAACATTTATAGATATTCCACCACCTAAATGGGCTACTATAATATTTAGTTCATTGTATTTCTTACCTCTTTTTCTGGCAGCTTTAATAGCCATAGCCCTGGTATTTAGTACATGGGAAGAACTGGTTCTAGGAATATCAGGCATTCCTGATATTCGTGCAATATCCGTCAGTTCATCAGTCATAACTGAGTCGTAAATATATGAGGGTACCCCTGCTTCCTTTGCTATTTCATAGGCAATGGGAGCTGCTAAGTTTGAAGCATGTTCCATAATAGGGCGGTTTAAAACTCTGTCTATCATTAGTTCATTGATTTCATAGGCTCCAGACTTAACAGGAGGAAGCATACCGCCTCTTGCTACAACTACTGATAAATCCTTAATGTCAAAATTCTTTTCCTTTAAAATTTTTAGCACCAAATCTTTACGCATGTGTAATTGGTCTTCTACATTTTCGAATTTTTCTATTATTTCAAGGGGGTGATCCAGCTTCTCAGTAAATAATTCTTTTTCATTTTCATACAAGGAAACTTTAGTTGAAGTGGAACCCGGGTTAATCACCAGTATTTTGTAAATCATAGATACCTCTTTTTTTTTATGATTTTACTTCCTCATATGCTACACATTCCACACCTGCACGGAAAGCTTTTATATTCATATCAACAAATTCCTCTTTAACAGAAGCTTTTATAACTTCTTCCCAGTCTATATCCATAAGGTTCATTGATTTTACCAATGCTCCTAAAAGTACAACGTTCATTACTTTAGGATTTCCGATTTCTTCTGCTATATCTCCAGCCTTGATTACTCTAGTTTCAGCTTTTTCCTGAATCATTTCGATTATTCCTTCCGGATATTCAACCTTGCCCATTAAAATAGGTGCGGAAGGTATTTCATAATCATTGATTACAACAATTCCTTCAGGTTTTAAATGATCTAACCATCTCAAGGTTTCCATTGTCTCAAAAGACACGAGGATATCAGCTTCTCCCAAACCTATTATTGGGGAATACACTTTTTCTCCATACCTTACCTGAGTAGAAACACTGCCTCCTCTTTGTGCCATACCGTGTATTTCTGACATCTTTACATCGTATCCTGCTTCAACAAGACCTGTGGACAAAATCTTACTCACTAAAATAGTTCCCTGGCCGCCTACACCTACCAATAAAATATTCTTAGTGTTTTTCATATTACTCACCTACCTTTATAGCCTTTACAGGGCATACCTGTAAGCATAGTTCACAACCAACACACTGAACTTTATTAATAGAAGACTTTTTGATAGGTTTAAGGAAATGTATTGCAGGACAACCTGTACTTACACATTTCTTGCAACCGATGCAAAGGTCCTGGTCTACATAACAATATCCTTCAAGAGGTCCAAATTCTTCAAGATCGTACTTTGTATACTTCTTAAGGGCACAGGGATATCTGGAAATTATTACGGAAGGTTCGTCCAAACTGTAAGCCCAATCTAATGCTTCCTTTGTTTCTTTTTGGTTCAAAGGATTTATAGTTCTTACATGTTTTATACCCAATGCCTTTACAATAGGCTCAATTTCAACGATCTTTGCATCTTCTCCCTGAAGGGTGTATCCTGTTCCAGGATTATCCTGATGACCGGTCATAGCGGTGATTCTATTGTCTAAAATACAGGTGATGGTATTTCCATTATTGAAAACCACATCCAGCAAACTTGTCATGCCAGAATGGAAGAAGGTTGAATCTCCTATGGTTGCTACTACTCTTTTCTTGTCATTATTCATTTCAAATACTTTTTTTGCTCCATGAGCCATACTTACACTAGCTCCCATACAAACTACTGTATCCATGGCATTTAAAGGCGGAGCTCCTCCCAAGGTGTAACAACCAATATCTCCCGTAATCATTGTGTCTTTTTTCTTTGACAATTGGTAATAAAAAGCACGGTGAGGACATCCAGCACACAAAGTAGGTGGTCTTCCTGCTACCAGTGATCTATCATATTCAATTGTATCATTCTCAGTACCAAAAATTGCTCTCTTTACAATGTCCGGATTCAATTCCCAGGTAATAGGGATTCTTTCTTTTCCTATACAACTAATTCCTGCCGCTTTTATTTGTTCTTCCATAAAGGGCTCTAATTCTTCAATTACATAGAGAGTTTCAACTTCCTGGGCAAACTTTCTTATTTTTTCGATAGGTAAAGGAAAGGTAAAACCTACTTTAAAATAAGACGCATTTTCACCGAATACTTCTTTTGCATATTGATAGGCTACACCAGCAGAAATAACTCCAATTTTTTTGTCGTTCCATTCAATATAATTTAAGTCCGTTTCGTTAGAAAACTTCCTCAATTCATCTAATTTTTTCTCCACAACCAAGTGTAATTGCTTGGCATTAGCTGGGGAAACGTTATACTTAGGTTGATTTTTTACATAGGGCTTAATGGGGACTTCTTTTCTCTCTCCCTCTTCTACTAAGGATTTACTATGACAAAGCCGTGTAGTCATTCTGATCATAACTAACACGTCGTACTTCTCGCTTATTTCCATGGCCTTAATAACCATGTCCTTACATTCTTGTGAATTGCTGGGCTCTAACATGGCTACTTTTGCCATTTTAGCATAATATCTGTTATCTTGTTCATTTTGTGAAGAGTGTAAGCCCGGGTCATCAGCACTTATTAGAACCATTCCTCCATTAACTCCCGTATAACCCATTGTAAAGAATGGATCTGCTGCAACATTAAGGCCTACGTGTTTCATTGCCGCTAAGGTTCTAGCTCCCGCATAACATGCACCTACAGCTGATTCTACAGCTACCTTCTCATTAGGAGCCCATTCTGCAATAATTTCTTTGAAACGGGCAATGTTTTCTAATATTTCTGTGCTGGGTGTGCCTGGATATGCAGCAGCATAATGAATGCCTGCTTCAAAAGCACCCCTGGCAATTGCTTCATTGCCTGTCATTAACTTTTTCATTATTATCCTCCCTCTTTAATTAATATGAATGATAGTTCTCTTACCACTGACTTACTTGAATTTAATCACCCCACATATCAATATTTCGCTCTATATCCAAGGTTGTCCCCCCTAAGTGTCCTAAAGTAAGCAAAAGATTACCCTTAATAATTATATTTCCCTGCATAATAAGTATGACAAATAATACCTTCTGTGTCAATGGAATAATTTTAAAATAGTCCCTACTAAAAGGCTATAAAGAATCCTTTTATATCCAAAAACTTTGTTTACACACAAATAAAAAGGTGTCTTTCCTATAGAAAACACCTTAATATTCCTGCAGCAATAACTTAATTTTCCATTTGTCTCGATAAAAATATACTTGCTGTTCTTATTAATTTTTCTTCAACCTCAGTCATCTTTGAGCCTTTTTCCTTGGATAAAAGCATAACTGCACCTATGGGATCACCATGTACGATTATGGGTGAAATTATCTGGCTAACATAATTATCTGGATTAAACTCATTTGCCGTAATTCTGATTGGTTTTGTAGTTGCATTGGTAATATATATTTCTCTGTTTTCAATGATTTTTTCAAGTTCGGGACTTAACCTTTTTTCCGAATAGTCCTTTTTCGAACTTCCTGAAACAGCTATTACGCCATCTCTATCAGTAATTATAGCAATATGCCTGGTAGTTTCAAACAATGATTCCACATACTCACCTGCGAATTCAGTTAATTCACCTATAGGAGAATATTTCTTTAAAATAATTTCTCCTTCCCTATCAGTAAATATTTCTAAAGGATCCCCTTCTCTGATTCTTAGGGTTCTTCTAATTTCTTTAGGAATAACAACTCTGCCTAAATCATCAATTCTTCTGACAATTCCTGTTGCTTTCATTACTTATGTTCCTCCAATTGCATTTTTATAGTTTAATGACATTTCTTTTAATATTTTCTATTATTTACACTTTAATAGATTTTATCCATAATTGTTTTCGGATATAAATGGAAATATCATTATGGTTGTAGATTTACTGTTTAGTAAACCATACATATTATATAGGAAGATATTATAATAAGCAACAATTTTTTACTAAAATTAACAATTATTTACCTTTTAACTATTTCTGCTTCTTTTTCTAATTTTTCCAAAAGTTCTTCATACTTATAGGTTTTATAATATTCTGTTAGAATATCCTTTTCTGTTTCAACGGTTTTTTCTTCATCAACAATCTTGTCTGTTACTTTAATAATATGGTAACCGAAATCTGACTTAACTGGCTGACTTACTTCTCCTACTTCCATTGAAAAGGCAGCTTCTGAAAAAGGCTGAACCATTTTTGCATAGTTAAAGTAATCTAAGTCTCCTCCATTTGCTCCGCTTACCGTATCTATAGACAATTCCTTAGCTACTTCTGCAAAGTCTTCACCATTATTGATTCTTTCCAAAGCTTTTAAAGCTTCTTCTTCCGTATTAAGAAGAATATGGCTTGCCCTGACTTGAACGTTCATTTTCAGGTCATTAAATAATGTTTTTAGTTCCTCCTCTGTAGGAATCAAACTTTCTATCTTTGATAATACATAATGATTTACCATTATATCATAGGATAATTCTTTCTTAATAGATTCTTCTGTCATACCGCTTTGTTGTAAATAATTTTCGTAATCTTGATCGCTTTGGAAAAATACTTTAAAATTATCTAATTGGGCCTGTACTTCTTCTTCTGTAGCAGTTATTCCCTCTTTTTCTGCAGCATCAAGAAGGAGGAGCCTGTATGTCATTGTATCCATTACATAGTCTTCATAATACTCTCTGTAGGTTAACCCCGGTCTTGCTTCTGATTCCCATGCTTCTTCTCCGTATTGATACTCTACATAGTCTTTGTAGTAGGCTAAAGCCTTATCGTATTCTTCCTTTGAAATTATTTTGCCATTTACTGTAGCTAAAATATCTTCTTCATTTACATCCCCATGGTCTGTATCTTCTTTTGAACAAGCGGTAATAGTTAATAATACGCATAATAAAATTAAAAATAATGATTTTTTTTGTTTATTCATTCTTTTCCTCCACAGCAGATTTCTGCTTAAAATTATTTAATGTTTCTAAAAAATCTTCCAATTCCTTGAGTATTTTTACTTGCTCAAGAGAATTTAATTTATACTTAATGATAGGTTCCCTTGTTCCTACAAAACTTACTTTCTCATGGTAGTTTTTAACAAGGAAGGCTATCATTTCCTGACTGAGATTTTTCCCGTCGTTAATTTCAATATTCAGTATATTTCCTGTTTGAGCAATAGTTTTAATATATAGCTTTTTACTTAATGACTTAATATAAGATATTCTCATCAAATTATCCACTTGTTCAGGCGGATCGCCGAATCTGTCAATAATCTCCTCTGTAACATCCCTAATATCATCTTTATTCACTGCAGAAGCAATTTTTTTGTAGATTTCTATTTTTTGTTCTTCATTTTCTATATAAGTAGAAGGAATATATCCATCCACATTTAAATCTACTGTAGTCTCAATTTCTTCTTCCTGGATTTTTCCCTGAAGGTTTTTCACTGCCCTGTCTAAGAATTTCACATATAAATCATAACCAATAGCTATCATATGACCGTGTTGCTCAGGTCCTAATATATTGCCACAACCCCTTATTTCTAAGTCACGCATGGCTATTTTAAACCCTGAACCAAATTCTGTAAATTCTTTTATCGCTTTAAGTCTTTTTTCTGCTATCTCTGACAGCATCTTATCTTTTTCATAAGTTAAGTAGGCATAGGCAACCTTGTTGGATCTGCCTATTCTTCCTCTTAGCTGGTAGAGCTGGGAAAGACCTAAATGGTCAGCATTATCGATAATTAGAGTATTAACATTAGGTATGTCCATACCTGTTTCAATTATGGTGGTACATACTAATATATCATATTCTTTATTAACAAATTGAAGCATTATATTTTCAAGATGTCGCTCGCTCATCTGTCCATGGGCGACGGCAATGCGGGCTTCCGGTAAAAGCTTCTGCAGTTTGGCTGCAGTACTGTCTATATCCACTACTCTGTTATGAACGTAGTAAACCTGCCCCCCTCTTTGAATTTCCTTTTCTATAGCATCTTTTATCAAACCTTCATTATACTCAATAACATAGGTTTGAACAGGTAGTCTGTCTCCTGGGGGTTCGGATATAATACTCATATCTCTTATGCCTATCATTGACATATGAAGAGTTCGTGGAATGGGAGTGGCTGAAAGGGTTAAAACATCAATACTTGATTTGAGCTGTTTTATAATCTCCTTATGTTTTACACCAAATCTTTGCTCTTCATCTATTATTAAAAGACCTAAATCTTTAAATTTTAATTCCTTGGATAAAAGTTTATGAGTTCCTACTACTATATCAATTAATCCCTTATTTAAATCATTAATAATTTTTTTCTGTTGGTAAGGAGTTCTGAATCGGCTTAACATTTCAATTTTAATAGGGTAGCCTCGGAATCGATCCTTAATATTGGTATAATGTTGCTGAGCCAATATTGTTGTAGGTACTAAAATAGCCACCTGCTTTGAATCCATAACCGCTTTAAAAGCAGCCCTCATGGCTACTTCAGTTTTCCCAAAGCCTACATCCCCGCACAGGAGTCTGTCCATACAAATAGGCTTTTCCATATCTCTTTTTATTTCTTCTATACAGCGGAGCTGGTCATCTGTTTCTTCAAAAGGAAATTTATATTCAAATTCTTTCTGCCATTCCGTATCTTTTGAAAAAGCAAATCCTTTTACTACTTTTCTTTCTGCATATAGCTTTATTAATTCACTGGCCATATTCTCTATGGCAGCTCTCGTACGCTCCTTAGTCTTGGTCCACTCTGTTCCTCCCATTTTATTAAGCTTAGGTTTTTCTGAGTCTGAACCAATATATTTTTGTATAAGGGACATTTGGTCAACAGGAACATACAGCTTATCTTCCGCCTTGTACTTAATGCATAAGTAATCCTTTATAACATTTTGTACTTCGATTTTTTCAATACCTATATATTGACCTATACCATGGTGTTCATGTACTACGTAATCGCCTACTTTTAAATCAGTGAAAACATCAATTACTGCGCCCTTAGGCTTCTTTTTCTTCTTAGCTTTATGTCTTACTATTCCGAAAACTTCATTTTCCGTAAGAATTAGAATTTTATTTTCGTAGTATTCAAATCCTTTTTTTAATTCCCCCGGGCTAATTACCACTTGTCCGCTTTCTGTAGCATTGGCATCCTTAGACAAGGAGGCACTGCATTCATAATCATTTAATATTTTATGAAGTTTTTGGCAGCTCTCATAACTGCTTAGAATTATGTTTACTTTATATCCTTTATATTTCAAACGTTTTAAGTCTTTTGACAATTCCTCCATCTTACCATAGTAAGAAGGAGCTTCCTTAAATGGCATATGAAGAGTTTCTTCTGCAATAATTTTTTTGTTTTTGCCGTTTATAGATATAAAGGGTCTTTTGGAAATTTCATATAGTAAATCTTCTTCCCTTAAATAAACATCACTTTGTTTGGAAAAAATTTCACCCTTCTCAAACAACTCACCAAATTTTAATTGGAAACTTTCATTAAATATTTTTACTTCTTCGAAAATTCTTTCTGGCTCGTCTAAAATCAGTATGAAATCATCATCAAAATAATTCAAAATACTGGAAAAGGATTCCTTGACAAAAGGCACTAATAAATCGGCATTTTCGATACTCATGCCGCTCATTAATTTATCCTCATAACTTTTATACAAAGTTTTAAGTTTTTTTGCAACTTCTATTTCATCCTTATTAAGACGTTTTCTATATTCCTTTTCTATTTCTGATAAAATTGTCTTTATTTCTTCCTTTTCAAACAAGATATCGCTGCATGGTACAATTTTAACAGATTTGGTATTTTTCACCGAACGCTGAGTTTTTAAATCAATGAGTCTTATGGAGTCAATTTCATCTCCAAAAAATTCAACTCTGCAGGGCTCAGTTTCAGAAGGAGAAAATATATCAATTATTCCTCCTCTTACGGAAAACTGTCCCACACCCTCAATTGCATCCACTCTTTCATATTTTAGCTTGATCAGATTACTTCTTAGTTCATTTAAGTCATATTCTTTACCATACTCTAATATTATAGTATTTTCCTTAAATCTATCTTTAGACATAACCCTTGTCATAATAGAATTTATGGAAGAAGTAATGATTGTCTTTTTAGAACTTATTATTTTATCCAATAAATTTACTCTTTTATAAAAGACATCCTTACTTAGAGCGTCCACATTGTATAAAATAAATTCCTTTGGATACAATCGGCCCGCCTCTGTATAGGATTTTATTATTTCTTCGTATTTTTTTGATTTTCCTTCATTGGAAGTGAGTATCAGTATTTTTTTTGATATATCTAACAAATTGCACGCAAAATAAGCCAATCCTTCTTCATTGATTCCCTGAATCAGCTGGCTTTTTCTTTTTCTATAATTTTCCAGAACCTTATTAAATTTTTCAGTCCTTTGAAATTGATTAAACAAAACTTTGTTCATAGACCTTCCTTTATGCAATGACTATTTTTCGTCACTTGTTTTTATGTTAAATTTTTGCATTGCACTGTCAATATTAGTTTCAATTACTTCAATCACGGCCTCTGCCGCCTTCTCAATAATGGATAAAATTTCATCTCTCTCCGATGAGGAAAATTTTTGTAATACGTAATCAGCTAAATCCATGTTGTCATTTCTGCCTATACCCACCCTTATACGGGGAAATTCTTCACTTCCTATACTTTTTATAATAGATTTCATCCCGTTATGGGTACCAGAACTTCCCTTTTGT
>ERZ773359.1696-NODE-1696-length-29745-cov-38.119805_pt1 | contig 29745 bp, 31 predicted proteins | sample MGYA00374955_ERZ773359 | MGnify/ENA primary metagenome ERZ773359 (study PRJEB29098, sample SAMN04486028) | biogas fermenter metagenome | study: EMG produced TPA metagenomics assembly of the Biogas fermentation microbial communities from Germany - Plant 4 DNA1...
GAAAATTCTTATACATCAAAAAGTTATATTATAGCCTAAAATTATAATTTTAAATCGGGAAAGGCTATAATATAACTTTATATCACCGCTAGAAAGGTGGTGATATGGATGGATGATAATTTAACATACGGAACCGAAGATGACGAATAGTGGTTTTTAATTTAAATCTAAATTATGTGATATAACGTTATATTATAACAATTTTATGATTGCTTGTTTTGTTGTTATAGAGGGATGAAAATTATTTTTGAGGTAGATGAAAAAATAATTAGAGGATAGTCACACTATCCTCTAATTTTAAATTATTTATTATTTTTTATTTTTTTATGTTGTTTTTTTATTTCTTGGAAATATTTTGGATCTCTTTTCATAGTCTTTACTGGTTCTTCCTTAACAGGTTCCTCTTCAACTCTGCTAACTACTGCAGTTTCAGTTGTAGCCGCATCAACTATTTCTGCCCCTTCTTCAACTTTAGTTTTAGAAGTTTTAGGAACTTCTACTTGCTGTGCAGGAGCTTCAGCATCAACCTTATCCATAATTTCAACTTTTACTTCTTTAACTTCTTCTTTAGCAAGTCCTACAGTATTATCTTTATCATAGTTTGAAAGGTTTAATTTAACCTCCATACCATTAGGTAATACCTCAGTAACTAATGCTCTAGCATGTAGACATCTTGCGATATCTCCAACACTCATTTGAACACCCATCATAGGTGCAGTTATTGGTACTCTTAAAGAATAAATTGGTCCTTGTGGTTTGATATTTACTTTTTTAAACATATGGGCTTTCCTCCTCATCATCTTCATCTTCTTCAAAATTAAATTCAAAGTCAGCATCTTTAGTGTCGTAATTGCAACAATATTCATCAGGTAATAAAGGGTCGACAAAATCAAAATCAGCGTGTTCAGCTTCTTCCAACAGTTCAGCTGCTGTTTCTAAACATAACATGGTATCTAAATCAAGTATCATTTATTTACCTCCTTTAATTGATTATTATATACTTGTTAATTATTTAAAAATCAAATAATTACCTAAATTAACGTAATATCAGTCAATGTCTTGATTTTTTAATATTAACTTTTCTATTTGTTTATTAATAATGTATATTATAATTGGTACATTATAGAATAAATGTATATTAGAATTATAATCTATTCTATCTAATAGATTAATATCATCTCTGGTTATATCTTCATTTGCAAAATATTTTATCATTATATTTAGATATGCATTATTATTCATTGTGTCATATTTTTTGTTTAATTTTATTCTATTATATAATTCAAGTTCAAAATTATTTAAAGTTGTCCTTAATGTATTAGGAGGATAATTGTACATTATTTCAAAATAATCTTCTAATCTAGAAGATAATATAGATAATGGATTATCTATTAATTTAGCTTGTGATGATAATTTAGGGGTGAACTTATTTCTATCATTTATTTCTACATATCTAAAGAATGTAGTATCATAATCTATTGAAAATGTAGCTGGTATAACTGTTTGATGAGTTATATATAAGAAATCATCATCTTTATCAAGTACTTTATTTCGTATAAGGAATTCTACTAAATAAGGATCATAGAAATAATTCCCATTATGATAGAATGTAAAAGCTTGTACTCTTGAATTAAAAAATAAAGATTTATAATATTTTATCAATCTTTCTACAATAATTTCAAGATCTTCTATTGTTTTATAATCTGAAGAACGTATAATTGGATTAAACACAGTTCCTGTATTATTTACTAAGAATTCAAATTCTTCTGATATTTGACTTTGTATATTATCATCTTTAGTTTGGTCTAATTTATATTGAACTTTATATAAATTAGAACCATTTTCTATAGTATCAAATGATACTGATATTATTTTAAATAATATGTCTTTATCAGTATATTTTATTGAAAAATAATCATTCGGATATGGTGTAATGGTATCTGGAAGTATAACTGCTTCCCCTTCAATAGAATCTGATTCTAACCCAAAATCATTAACTTCTAAATTTACGTTTATTCTATCTAATCCATATATGAAAAAATTATTTATTTTATTATACTTAATAGAGCTATTGTCTCCTAAATGAGCATATGTTATTTTTGCTCCTTCATCTAATGTAGATTTTTTTATATCTTGATTATAATAGGTTGTTATAGTAGGTTTTTGATCTATATTATGATAATATGGATTGTTTAATCTTTTCTTTGCACTATCGACTAATGAGTTTATAGTATCTTTCTTTTGAGTATTGATAAACTTACTCATATAATCACCTCCTTATATAATTGTTAACAATATATGTACAAAAAATAATATACTGGGTTAATTCCAAACCCAGTATATTTTAAAGTTTATAAGATTTTTGCACATATCACATAACTTTACGACATTTAAGAAATTATCTATTTTTGATACGTCATCCTCATAAATAGATATATAATTATTACAACAATTACATTTGTACCGCAGTATTACTTTCTTCATGATATATTCACCTCAATAGATATACTCTTTCTTGTATTCTTGATTTATTTACTCCGAAGTCTTTTTCATTTGGTGCTACATTTCTATGAATATACAATGGTATACGATATACTTTTAAATAATCTCTTACATCATATATCATATAATCGTCAACATCATTATCTATATAAACATGAAATTCTAAATTTATTAATTTCATAGTATGAATAAAATGTTTACAAATACCAAGATATCCTCCACCTAATATAGCAGAAAATATCGAATGATTATGATTAGTATTCATGTTATAATATACAGATAATATGTCGAAAGGTCCTTCTGCTATATTTATTTGTATTCTATTTGGATTTGTTAAATCTATAGTTGTGGGCAATGTATAATATTTTTGAGTGTTATCTAATTTATTAAAGATACTATAATTTACATACTTTTTATCTATTGATTTTGATACTTTGCCCTCTCTTAGATTTCTCATATTAACAAAAGCATTATCCTGTGATATGAATCCTAAAAATGATTCATCTAATTCTTTTATAATTCTAGGATCTCGTGTATAAGTTGTTATATTATTTGTTAATAATAAATCACCCAAATTTAATACAATTTTCTGGTTTAATAAATCGGTATATGTAAGATTTGTTCCCAATCTATTGTTGATATATTTTAGCTTAACTTCAGATAATTTAGAGGGAGATATATAATTATTATTTAATATATATACCTCACTCTGTTTAAACTTTTTATTTTTATCTAATGATAAAACTTGTTTATTATATTTAGTTAATTCAATAGCTGTATCAGGATCAAATATATTCCATTCTATTAATTTTTCAGAAGTAGTAACACCGCTTGCTAAACATGATGCTCTAAAACAATGAAATAGTGATACATTATCATCTTGTGGTATGCTCACATAAAAATGAGCTGCATTTCTATCTCTTTTTGAATCTCCACAATATGGACATCTCATTGCAATTTCTTTTCCACCACTAACTAATCTAGCTGATGGTATCTGCAATAATAATGTTTTTAATTTTTCTGCTATCATATTAAAACCACCTATATATATTGTTTATTAGTAGATAAATCTAGATATCCTCCTTCAGCAAAGAATCTAAAGGTATTATCACCTTCTATAGTATTGTATAGATTAGCATAAATCCTAACAGCATCTGATATCGATATATCGCTTACATGTATAGAATCTAATAAGTCATGTAATTCACAATCATGGGATAAATATTCCTCCATAATAGCTGCAGAAATATTAGATATTAATTCTTCTTTATTTTTCACAGATAATTCTATTGCATTATTGAATTTAATATTATTATCATCAAAAGTTATTATTATTTTTTTCATAACAAATCATCTCCTATTCTAATATTATTTCTTTTTTATGTATTTGATTGTTTGATTTAACATAAATTTTTAGTTTAGCTCTCACTACAAATTTTTTATTATCATTATATAATTCTTTATTTCTTATTGTGGTTGTAGCGTTTTCATATTTTAATACAATTTTATCAGGACTTTCTCTATCAATTATTTGTGCTGATATATCTATTATTTTAATATTACAAGAACGTTCTATTTGTTTTTCATATTGAAAATATCCTATATATCCTGCTAGGAAAACACAAATTAATAATATAAATATTATTAAAAATTTTTTCATATATTTGCCCCCATTTTTAAAATCAAATACAAAAAATCAGGATATATATATATCCTGATCCTTTTTTATATTAAAAGAATATACATTAATATCTCTTCACAAACTATATCTGGTATCATTTCTATATGTTTCCCATTCAATTCTGGGTCAGAATAATCTATTATTTGGAAGTCTGCCACTAATATTGTTGCTATTAGTGAGAAAATATATTTCTCAATTTTAGGATTATTATACTTTGCTAAGATATGTTTGAAAAATGGCGAATTTTGAATTTTGTTAAGCTCCTTCTTATTAATATTCTTACGTTGAGGAAGCCTATTTACTTTACCACTTATAATATAAGGTAAGATTATCATGTTATGTGATAACAGAATCTTCTTAGCTGTTATCATTAACTTTACATAATCTTCCTTATTAATAGCCTTAATGCTAACTACATCTCCAAAGTATTTATAAAATAGATTAAAGATTAAATCCTTTTGAAATTGATTGATTACTGTCTTACCATCTTGAGTTAATTGTTTCATATAGAAGTTTATTTCATCTTGATCAAAAGGACCAAAATGTTGAGTTATTTGCTTCATTGTTTCTTGACAATTAACCTTATTTTGTAAATATAAACTTTCATCTGCTTTTACCAAATAATTCTCGAATTTATCAAATTCAGAATTCATATCTTCGTCTCTTTTAGATGAAGATAGAGGTACAAATGTATATTCATAGCCACTTGTGGTTACCCTGTAACCAATATTATTTTTTATAGCTTGATAGTTAAATACTATAATATTTTGACTATATTCATACTTTGGCATTATCTGTAGAATTATATTTTCTACTGAATCCATTGCATGAGTTGTTGTATTTATTCCTCTGATATCTTGTTTACTCCAAATAGGATTGTTATCCCTGTCTTTATTAATATTTGTAAGTGAAGTTTCATATAATTTACTATATAAATCCATATTAAACTGACTAATGATAATATCAAAAGCCTCTAATAAGAATTTATTTGTATCATTTATTTTCTTTACATAGATAAAATGAGTTAATAATGGAATTATTAGATTCATCATAAGACTCATTTCCATCATTAAGTATCCGTGTTTATTTGTATATTGTAAAGCGGGGTCTTTCTTATTTTTATATTTAAGAGACAATGAATAATTATCTCTATTCATAGCATTTATTTTTATTCTCATAGATAATGAGAATACATATTTTTTAATATCGTAAAAGAATGCTTTTTTATCATATTCATCTAAGCTCATTAGATACTTTAAATTTGCATATATATAATATAGCTCATGATTTGTGTCGTAAAATTTTAGAAAATAATTTATATAACGTGTTATATGTTCTCTCATCTTATGATCATTATAACATCTCTTCTTAGAAATATTAAAATAATCAATAACATCATCAACATTGTAATATTTTGATATTGGAACTATTATAAAATCCTTGGTATGTCTAAATATTTTATCTTCAGGCTCTGGAACCCAATCATCTACTGCAACGAATTCTCTTTCTATAAATTTAATAACTTTCATCCAACCTGCATCCCCTTCCAAAAAATTATTACTAATTTCTCTCTTATATATAATATATGATTATTTATTCTTTATCCTAGATGTTTTTGAAACACTATTAGTTTTCTTAACTAATGATGTTTTCTTAACAGTAGATATGTGATGTGATCTATTAACAGGATTGCTCAAAATCCTATTATTGTTATCATCATATACTTTCTTTCTATTTTCTTTTAATTTTTCTGCTCTTTTCTTATCAGCAACTTCTTTTCCTTTAATTTGTCTGTCCTTTATCTTATCATCTGCATGGGTTATTAATGATAAAAGTCTTTTTTTATCATATTTCTCCCCTTCAGATTCAAATTTTATTTTTTGGAAGAGTCCGTAATTATTCATTAATAAATATGTAAAATATATTGACTTTACATAACCTATTTCATTTTTTGGGTTCTTTTCAGATGCCACTTTCTTTATAGCTTCTTTAGACATCCTTGGAACTAAATCACGTATAAATAAATCATTTTCTAACATAGCATGAGCAAATGTATACACAAATGATGGATCATTTGAATAAAACTTTACATTATATTCTTTTAAAGTTTTCTTCATTTTAACAGTTTCATCATTTGTATAGAACATTATGACAGTATCATAATAGAAGTTTTCTACAACTTCAGATGGGATCTTCATAAAGACATAATAATTATCTTTATCGTAATAAAGATGATACTTTACATTCCCAACCTCTCTTAATAATATTTTATCTAGCTTTTCAGTGTATAATTGTCTATACATTTCTTTGTTTGAATATACTGAATTTTTGATACCCATAGGGTTAGCTATATATTGGTCGAATGTCATCTCCATAAAAATAAACCCCCTATATTACTATTATAATATAATATCATCCCATTTAAATGTTATTAGTTTTATAAAAATATATTTTAAAGTATTATATAACATAAAATATCATACATTTATGAAAAAGTATGAGAAGAGCAATTTCTAGCTCTTCTCATAATCTTTTGAAAATTATTTAGTATTTAGAGTTATATATTGATTATCAGCAGGTGTTGGACATATAAATTGATTTGATGTAAACATTAAGGTTACTATCTTAGATATTGTTTCTAATATAACAATATCAGTATCAATAGAGCATAATACTTTATCATCAAATTCATCAGTTCTAAGATTTATAGGCATTCCTCGCTCTATACTTTCTTGTACTAATTCTTTAGCTTTTTCCTCATTATATTTTGATTTATATAATGTGGTTAAGATATTTAAATAAGCATCTGAAATGACCTTATATAATTTATTTTCTGGTAATGCATCTGCAAGTTGCAATGATGCAATAAGACCTTCAAAGTTTGCACCATAACCTACCCCATTTCTAGCTGCAGATCTACAGTTTAGAACCGCATCTTCAACTAAGTCTCTTACAGCATCTCTATCTGTAGCTGATACTCCTCCTACTAGATATTCAACCATATTAGCCTTTAATGAGTTTATTCTTCTCTTTAAAGTACCAGTTACATTATTATCCTCACCAGCTTCATAAGCTTTAGCTAATTCAGCTTCTAAGAATTTTACTAATGTATTAAAAGTATCTGATAATGTACCATCTTCATTATGCATTAAAGCAGGATTAATAAATTTAGTTTTACTAATATCGGATTCGACTATATCAGCTTTTCCACAGAACTCAGTTACTGTTTCTATTGTAGGTGCTAATCCTTTTTCAATATCAACTTTTTGTTGATCTGGATTGATATACTTCTTTATTGGTTTGCATCCACATAATCTACATATATCAACAAACTGTTCTTTTTGATATATGTTTGATATAAGCAAGAATGGCGGTTTATCAGCTTCATTCTTAAATTGATACATAAAATTAATTAATTGATCCATATAAGAAGTTAAATCTCTTGATACAATAGGAGCTAATATAACTGTTGGGGTTGGCTGAGAACCTGTTTGATATGGTTTTACTATATTCTTCTCTATAATAGCATTGAATAGAGCTATCATTTCAGGAGTATCTACAGGATCTTCAAATGCATATATTCTTGGATTTCTTATAGATGCTACACCCTTCTTACTATTATTTATAAATGCAGTATCACCATAACCTGTTTCTAGAGTCATACCATCATAAGTTTTTAGGTAACTTTCGGTTGTAGTTGATGTTGATACATCTATAAATACATCATTTCCGAATTGTTCATATATATTACGAATATTAGCAGCAACTTCTTTATTTCCATTTGTAGATATTAAAGTAATATCATAAGCAGTCTCTGGAGTAAATTTTCTGGCTCTGCTCTTAATTTTTTCTTTAATAGCTTTTGTTGCTTCTTTAAATTGTCTCATTATTTCATAAGGTGAATCAGAAGTTTCTAGTTTAACTAATTCATCAAATATTAATGAAGATAATACAACTGCCGAAGTTGTTCCATCTCCTACAGTTTTTACAATATGTCTTGTTAAATCTTCTAGGTCAGATCTAACAGATCTTTCAATTATACCATTGAATAAGATATTCTTTAAGATAGTATGTCCATCTTTTGAATATTGGGTTATAACACTACCATCTGAAATTCCTTTGGTAATTATTGAATTAGAAGCCATCGGTCCAAAAGAAGTTGATATAAACTCCTTTAAATATTGTAAGGTTTCTGATTGAACCTTTCTTAATTTTTCCTTTGGTACTACGTTTGATACTATCATGTTTTATCTCTCCTTTTCTGAAAATATATTTATTTTATCCATATATAGGATAGGAATCATCAATGGTATATACATCTATGAAATATATTCTATTTACATCTCCTACCAATACTGTTATCTCTTTTAAAGGAATTATCTGTTTTTCTTCATTAGATTCTTCCTCTTGATTAAATCTATATCTACCAACAAATATAGATTTACCCTCTAAATCTCTAAATTTTACAAGATCTCTATAATTTTTAATAAATATAGAATCGTATTTTGAAATATCTATCCTAGAATAATCATCATTCATTATTATAGAAGCATTTTTTAATATTTTATCATTTAGTATAATTTCCTTTTCTGCTTCTGTTTTACATAATATATTTATCTTTACTAATGATGTTTTCATATATACCATTAGTAATTTTAATATCTCTGTCGGTTCTGATAATTTAACAACCTTATTATATTCTGTTGTTATAATATCATTTAATATAGATATTGAATTATTTTTATATTCATCTTTTAGTAATATATTTAATGGATCATATGTATGCATTGTTAACATCATATACTTAAAATTATTATTTGACATCCCTAGCATAACTGTATCTATAAACACTGGATTTCTATATTCTGATTTAATAAGTTTAAATATACCAATATCAATATCATATATCATATCAAATGGAACTAAAATATTATTTCCATAATTCATCAGCTATCACCCCAAAAAATAAATCAGATATATATCAATATATCTGATTTATTTAGTAATTATCCTATTTGATCTTCAATATCATCTATTGTTAATGATGAAAAGTTTCTAGGTTCTTTTGTATTAAAGATTGAAGTTGATGATTTAACATTTCCAGAACCTTTTCTTCTAAACTCAACCCCAAGTTTATCAGCTATTAATTCTATTTTAGTATTCAATCTTGAAAAATCATATTTAAGATTGTCTACTACACTATAAGCCATAGCACCACTCATTGCTTCATAGTATGATCTTAATAATGTTTTAAACTCCTCCAATTCAATATTATTATGATAAATCTTATCAAAATCATTTGAATTAGAATCAAAATTTCTTATGCTGTAATGATAATCTTTTTTCAATTGGTATGCATAAGAACTCATTGTTTCACCTGTCTCACCATTAATCTTTTTGATTACTATACATGGACAGTTTATTCTGAACTCTTTTCCATTACAGATATATATCAAACCTTCACCTGATGGTACACCTAAATTTTGATACAAATCTGGATTTTCTTGGAATTTGCAGATTTCGTCATAAAGCATACGAGCTTTTGTATGTGTAAGATAAATTGAAATTGAATTTTCTGTATCATATGAAATATCATTAGCATCTTTAGTCTGCTTTCTTGGCAAAATTGATATTTTTAACATATTGTTCCAGAATGAAAATGATATCATACTTGGGTCAACTTCAGATTCAGGATTTCCCATTCTATATGCTGAATATACTGATGGTGAATAATTATTCTTTTCAAATTTGTTTGAATTATAAGTTCCAAGTGCCATTTGCCTCTCTCCTTTTAATCTTAAATTTAAATAACTTTTTATATTATAGTTATACCTATAATATTTTAATACTTATAGCTTATAAAGGGTTACACTATAATCAGAGAATATATCTTTGATTATCTTATTTATTTCATTTACATCTCCACCTCCTCTACCAGCACCTATATAATATGGTAGTGCTATTGAATAATTTAGATATTGAGCAATAGCTTTCAGCTCAATTAAAGATTCTGCTAAACAATCATATCTTGTATATTGTTTATCAAAACCATATTTATATTGACCAAATAAATTGGCTATATACTTATCTGTACCAATTTTTACAAGTTGGCATCTTCCTAGAGCTCCCACATTATCATTATTTTTTACAAATCGTTTATGTTCTAAAAGCACTATAGGATATTTTGTTGCTATTTGTTTAGCTATACCACTACCCATAGTAAAACAATTACATTGATGTCCTATTATATTTTCAGTAGCTTCTAATAAATTTCCTTCTTTTATTGTAACCATAATCCACCTCAATTAATTATTATTATCTTGAAATAAATTAATTCCGTAGTAGTTAAAGACTACTACGGATTATCAGATATATAATATATAACTGTAATAATTTTTATAAATTACAACCACATGATTTAATTGTATTATTGATTAATAATTCTAATGATACCTCACATTCGGTACCGCACTCACATACACATTTACAAACATTACTTTTAGATTTATCTTTTGTTGGGAGAATATCGACTACAATTAATTTTCCAAATTGTTTACCTTTGAAAAAATCTATATAGTTTTTGTTCATTAAAATAACCCCCAATTTACCCCAAATTATAATTCAAAACGTGATTTAACTGTTGGAACTTGAATAAATAATCCATAATATTTTGAATTATAAGTTGTCTTTTTAGACAGTTCTTCTCTTAGCAATAAATATTTATTTTTTAAGTTCCACCATCTTTCTAACTCACTGCCAGAAAGTTTTTCAGTTGTTACATAGTCATCTATCATAGCTAAACGCATATTTATTTGTCTAAGAATAGCTAATGCTTCTTCTTCTACATCAACATTTTTGATTCTTAATTGTAATTCATAAAGATCATCTTCTAATGATCTCATTCCTCTATATTTAAAGTCTTTGTACATCTTGCTTGCTTGTTTGAATATATCTAAAGATTCTTGAACTAAAATGTCATCATCTATTTGATTTAATGCTCTAATCATAATATTTAATTCTCTATTAACTAGAGCAGATGCTGTAATCTTTTTAGCATTTTGTAATAAATGAATAGCTCTAATTCTCTTAAACTTTACATCAGTATAAAGTCTTAATGTCCATTGTAGAACTATTAACTTATTATTTACATCTCTATTTAGTTTTCCTGAATTTCTTAAAATTCTTTTATATGCACTTTCTAGATATTTTGCATATCCACATCTAACAACAAATTCATCTGCTATAATTTCATCATCATCCATTTCAAATAATGATGAGAATTTTCTTATACTATCTTTTACAGCAAAAGCTAATATATCTTTATATTGAGCTGCATCAGATAATTTTATTGATGTATTATTTTTATCAAGATATATATCTATAGCTTTTCTAACATCTTCTACAGGTTCTGTATTATTTACAATATGACCAACTTCATGAAGTAATACTGCAACTAATTCTTCAGAGGTTAATCCTATAGTAAATAATTTGGAATCTAATTCTAAATAATAAGCTTTAACCCTTACTCTATCATCAGATGTTATTATTTTCATTGCTTCATCGCCATCTATAGCTGGTATAATTGTCATACCGAAAAATAATTTATCAATATTATTAGTATAGATAACTTCTTTACATGTAGAATCTTTAAAAAATTTATTTAATTCATCTTTAAGTTTCCTTAATTCAGATGAAGATGGATTATATTTAAGATTAAACATGATATGCTCTAATGTTGAAAAATCATATCTGATAGTATCCACGTTCTATGCCTCCTTTTTATAAAATACAGTCTACAGTCAAAACGACTGTAGACTATTTAAACTACTGCCTTAATCCAGTTGGATTTAGTATTGTTAATCTACCTTGAACTGGTTGATATTCAACAAACTTCCATCTTTCGAATGCATGGATAGCTGGAAGAGCATAGTTCTGAACATTTCTTATTTCATTGCTTACATACATCTGATAGTCATAAATTCTGTAAATTATTCTATCAGTATTTCTTGGGGATAGTATTACTATTAAAGTATCACTTCCCTTAAGCTTTTGAGATGAAATGAATTGATATGTTCTCTTATCGGAAGTTACAACTGTCTTAACGAAGTCAAGTTCAACTGGTCCGATATTAGATGGAGTCTGATAAGTGTATTCAGTAGGAGTAATCTTTCTGATTAGGTCAGGTCTACCAAATACAGTAATTGTCATGTTTGGATCATTTAGAACCTGTAGCATAGTAGTTACATGAGTATCTAAATAATCGAAGAATGTCTTATGTCTCCATTCAACATGGTCTAATGCATAACCATGTCTTGGAGCAAAGTCAAATGTTGATTGAATCTTCTGACTTTCTGGAAGCATTGCGAAAGATTCATCAAGATGCTGCTTAATCTTGTCATCCTTATAGTTTTCAAGAGTTGTCTTAAACAAGCTCATGATCTTGGATAACTGATTTACTTGATATAAAGCACCAATATCTTTTACTTCTTCAGGAGAAATTGGTGTATTTATTGGAATAGCTGATGGAATTTCAACTATATCAGTCTTTACTCTCCATGCAACACTGCAAGTTTGAAGCATAGCGTTGGAAGCATCCTTTCTAGCAGAAAGCTTAACAGCTTTAACTAGACCCTTCATAGAAGAAATCTGAACTCTGTTCTTATTCATGGCACCAGAGATTATATCTTCTTGCTCATGTCCATCCTTATCTACAAAATGAACAGATTCAACAAATACTCTTTCAAGTCCGCCATAATTTGGAGCAAACTTCAAGTGATTTACAGGAATCCATCTATCTACTGTAGTATCTTCTGTAGCTGTAGTTCCATCTGGTAGATCATCTCCAGCCTTATATTCATCAACAACTTTAATTGCAGATATTCTTGTTTCTATTGACAAGTTATCGGTTGATGCTGCACCGATAGCTGTTAGTATATCAGTCTCTCCTACTTCTGGAAGAGTTAATTCAATTTCTTTAACAGGTACAGTTGCATCTATAGCAGCTGTCATCTTGTCTTGTTCCTTAAACATATCTATTTCTTTTCCATCTGGAGTTATAAGTAATCTTGTCTCCATGGAAATTGTAAATTTAGGGCTAGTAGCAACAACCTTCTGGATTGCACCCTTATCGAAAATATTATTCATAAGAATATTTTTATGAATTGGGAATGTCATACCAATTACTGGGTTGAATCCTCCGATTGGGGCATATTCTAATACAGCATCCCTATCATTTAAATATTGCTCGTTCATCATTGTAATATGATCTTCATATTCAGCTGCAGTCATTCCTTTTGGGTCTGCTGAGTTTTCAACGAAGAAATTTCTCATTGTTTCATTTGAACCTTGTAATAAAAGAGCTTTGGAAGGTTCTGAGAATAAGTCAGTTCCTGACTCGTTTAAGATATTTTTAGCTAAATCTCTAAAAGTAGCTGCATAGGTACTAATAGGATCGTTCATATATCCTCTGCCTATATCAGCAACTTTTCTATTACCTACTACTGGCATAATTATTAACTCCTTTCAATTTAAACTTTTATTTTATTATTGTTTATTCAATTTATTATATTGTTATAAATAAACATTTGTAAGTTTATTTATAATATACTAAAATGAGAAATATTATGCATTTTTATCTTCATTTTGCATTTTTATCTGGTCTAATATTTTATTTACTGTGTTTAATATAGCTAAATACTCTTGATAATTTATAGAGTTTTCTATATAACTCTTAGTATCAAATGTATTTGCTAAATAAAAATAAACTAATTCTTTTAATTGCATAAGTTTTTTAATAATAAATTCTAATATTTTTATATTAGAGGTAGTTTTTGTAGTTTTATTTAATCTATTTATTATATTAATAGTTGTATTATATACTTCAATATATTGATTTTTTAATTCCATTACTTTTATATTAATTTGTTCTTGAGTTAGCCCTACAAATAATTCTTTTTCTAAATCTTGTAATTCTGATGGGGTATAACCTTGATTATCGGTTTCTTCATCTTCATTACCATCATTATCTTCTTCATCGTTATCAAGACTATAATCATTTGTTTCAGCATCATCTTCATTATTATCAGTATTATCTTCTTGATCATTATCTTGAGTTTCTTCTTCATCATTATCATCTTCTAAATTATAGTCATTTGTTTCGGTGTCATCTTCATTATCAGCATCATCTTCATTATCATCAGTATTATCTTCTTGATCATTATTATCATCTTCAACATCTTCTTCATCGTTATCAAGACTATAATCATTTGTTTCAACATCATCTTCATTATTATCAGTATTATCTTCTTCTTGATTACCCCCTTCAGTATCTTCAGTTTGATCATTATCTTGAGTTTCTTCTTCATCATTCAATTTTTCAACTTTACCATTTACTACTCTTTCAACTTCTAATAAAGTCTTAGTAAAATATATTCCCATGCTGTTACCTCCCTTTAATATATGTACTGATAGATTTTTATATATTATCTACCAGTACATATTTTATAATATTAATCGTCTTTTCTTATAGGCATATAATCTTTTTTATGATATTCAATTCTTGCCTTTTCTTTCTTTAATTTTTGTTCAACTTTTAATAATTGCTCTAATGTTTTCATATCGTCATTTCTGTCTGCTATTTGAATTTTCTTTTCAACAACTTTCAATTGAATATTTATTTCATCTAAAATATATCTACGTTCTTTTTCGGTTGCCATTTTGGATGCAGCAAGACCTCCCAATGCACCAATAGCTGCTAAAGCTGGATTTATTGCATATACAGCACCTGTTGCTAAAGCTGTTTTAATTAATTTAGAAGCTGATGGTATTATAGATCCTTTAATAACAGCTTCTCTTCTATCATTAGCTGCAGCTGTTTGTAATTTATTTAATAATGTTTCAACTGTATAGTCTATTTGTCTTGATATTTGTTTTTCTTTATCTGATAAGGTTTTCATTTTATTTTTTAATTTTTGTTGAGCCATTCTCATAATAGTTACAGGTGATGCTTCATTTAATATTTGATCTATTAAATCAATAGATTCTAATAATAATTTATTATTTTCATAGGTATCATATATACTCAAATAATCAGATTCTAATATAGGTGTATTATTTATAACAGATACGCCTTCATTAATTTTTGTAAGTTTAATATATTTTTCGTTACCGCCTATTTGTCGTCTTAGGTTATCTGATTTTTCTTCAAATATTTTTAATAACTTTTTATGATTTATTAAATCAGGAGCAATCATACTAAATTCAGATATATTTCTAACAGTTTCAATATCCATTTGTTCTATATGTTTATCTACAGCTTCTATTAAATAATTCATATCCTTTTTAGACAGTTCTGATACTTGTTCATCTAATGCCATAATTATAGAACCAGTTTTAATAATGCTTTCATGCATAGGTTCTTCATCATCTTCTGATAATATAGGCTTATTGTATACTAAATATATATTATATAAATCTTCTGTACCATCATAAGTTAGTCCAAAATCATCATTGAGATGTAATTGAATACTCCTACATATATCACTAACAACTTCTTCTGTATTGATGGTTGTATTTTCATTTAATTTATTATATCTTAATCCAAATAATTTACCTATATTTATATATATTCTATTGTCATTAGGATTAATATAGTTTAGTATTGTATTTTCATCTGCATTTTCAAAAGTTTTGAATTCTACATTACTATTTAATAATATACACCCTTCTTTTACAAGATTTTTATATCTTGAATTGATATATCTTTCTAACATTGCTTTTGATTCATTCATTTGTTTAACAACCACATTGTGATATGTTTGAATATATTCATTTATCACAATATAATCTTCAAAATCTAATGTTGATTCACCCATAATGTCATCACCATACCTTTCTTTTTCTGGATATAATGTATCATTATAATCCTCTATTTTTTTAATATTTTTATCTAATTGATTAATATATTGTTCTAATCGTTTTCTTTGAGATTCACTCTTTACGGATTCTAGTTTCTTTTGACTCTTTTCTTTCTCTTTTTTAAAAGTTTTAATAATTTTTGCAGTCTCATCTCGTTGTAATTTTATTTGTATAGTTAGATCTGCAATAAGTGCAATTACTGCTAAGTAGGGTGATATTGCTATAATACTAAATACTAAAAATTTTCTTATCCAAGTTAAGAAATTTGGAAGTTCTTCTATAATCTGTTCTGAAGATTTAGTGTAAAGTTTTCTTATAAATGATTTTAATAATTCTGGAGTTTTATTAGGTATTGCTTTGAATTCATCTAATATTTTTTTAGATTTTTGTTTTGCTTTATTTATCGTATCATTACCTTCTTGTATTATATTTTCCTTATCCTGCTCTGAGTATAACTCGTTCTTTTCTAATACAGTTTTCATAATTTCTAATTTGTTTTCATCTAAATTAATAAAAAAATAATCATTAATACTCTCTAATACAGATTTTCTATCATATTTTATACCTTGCTTGTCTAATAAATATAATGTATTTTCTAATGTTACATTATATTTAACAGCAAAGTCCATATTTATATTATCTATAAATTCACATATTGTGGTGATATAATTATCTAGATCCAAAGTAGATTCAGATTCTAAGACATTCATAATTCCTAAATCTATTAATCTTTTATGATTATGTAATACACGATCACATGTAATATATTTATCACATTCAGATAATAAGGTTGATGTGTCTACATCAACATTTAAAGATTCCAGTATATGTTTTGCAGATTTTAAATTAGATGTTTTTGGTAATACTGATTCAACAAATAAATTAATAGCCTTAACTTTATCTGAATTATATTTGGTACGCTTAATAAATCCATCTAATATATTTACAGCTTCATTAAATTCATAATAATTTTCATTTTTATTATACGGCCAATTTTTAAAATATGTTTCTATATTATCTATAGATGTTGTCTTTTTACAATTTTCTATCAATACATCAAAAGAGCATTCCGTTAATACCCTATTAATATTCTGATACATTTGGCGTTTTCTTATATCCTCTAAATAAACCATTTAATATCAGTCCCTTCTTTATTATAATTTTAATTATTATATTGTTAATCTTATACTCAGGAACATAGAAAAAATAAACTAGCACAAAGCTAGTTTATTATTTTTTATTATAGGAAAAATATTCTGTTTTCGTTATCGAAGAATTTATCGAATTCCTCTGAACTATTAAAACCACCTATATTACAATCTTTTAAATATACTACATCAATTATATGTCCACCTTCAAACATACAACTTTCGTTGTACTCTTCTACATTAAAATCCTTTGAGCCTTTTATATTTCCACCTATAGAAGTTTTACTTAGATGTACTTGACCATCATTATCTACATATACTTCGTTTAAACAATAAGTACCAGTAAAGTTGGTTAGTAATCCAATCTGTCCATTTCTTTTTAGCAATAATCCGATTGGTTTATATGCAAGAGGTTTATTAGTATGATTATCTATAACGATATAATCATTTTCGATAATTCTCCTTGCAATACTATACATTTCCTCTCTTGATTTGTTTTCTCTTTCTCTTAAATTTGTCATTTTAATACATCCTTTCTTTAAATAGTTTTTAATATTTTTTATTGAATAATAGAATACTACTAACTATTATTCATTATCTTTAATAGGTATAATACTTCGTATTACATTAGTATTTAAATATGTTTTACTACCATCATCATTTATGACTATTATAAATTTATTTTCGGTTAATTCTCGATATAATGATGTTGGTGTAGCAAAAATATTTAATTCTCTTTCTCTAAATTGCTCTTGTTGAAACACCATAGTCTTTTCATCCATAAATTGTACTTTTACTTTCATGAATTTCATTTTAATACATCCTTTCTTTAAATAGTTTTTAATATTTTTTATTGAATAATAGAATACTACTAACTATTATTCATTATTATAATATATAATTATAAATACAAAGTTTTACAAATCATGGATTAACATTAAATAAAAAGGAGGTTATTATTATGGGATTCAGTTTTAATTCAATATTTTTAATGAATAATAGCTCTATTAAAAATTTAGGAACGAAAGTTCCTGATCTTAATAAAGTCAGACAAATTGCATGTGGAGCTCATCATACAGTATTCTTATTAAAAGATGGTACTATTAAATCAATAGGAAATAATAACAATGGTCAATGTTGTACAGGTAATACTAATTCACCTCAATTATCTTTATATACCTCTAAAAGTTAAATCATTATGGAATTTAATTATTCCTAAAAATATAAAATATCTTATAAAACAGTTTGATAATTATTATACAATAAATAGTAATTATTATTCTACAAGTGCTAAACATTTATTCCATTAAATATACCTAAAACGCCCATCTGTACAAGATATAAAAATATAGGTTTTACTAAATTAGATGTATTAACCGATAATTTAAATATAGATGGAGAAATTTTCCAAACCAGTAGATAAATTAGATTCAAATTTTGAAATAAAAGCTTTTAAAATTAATTAAGGAGTGATATACATGGCTTATACAAACAATATGTCAGAATTATTGGATAAAATAGAAATAAGACTAGGTACAAGACAACTTAATTTACCTGATTATCTTAGAAAAGATCAATGGCCTAAAATAATAAGTATGATGACTCTAACTACATTTAGTAGATATATTCCTCATAAATTTCCAATTACTTTAACTCAAAAACATAGAAAGAATGATTATTTTTTAATAGATGAAGATTTAATTCCTAGTGATATGAAAATATTAGGAATAAGAGATATTAAATGGGATGAATTTGGACCAAGTTCTGTATCAAATACACAATCTTTTGGTATATATGATTTCTTTGCAAATGGTAGTGCTTATACACTTGATGATATTGCTATGGTTCAAATGAGAGCTGATGAGGTTTCATTATTTAATAATGGAATATTTTTAGATTTTGAAGCTCCTAATAAAGTAAAAATAACAAGTGCTACAGGAGCAGACGTGTCTAAAACTATTAATGATTTTAAAATAGAAGTATTTTTAAAACACCCTGATAATCTTATGACTATACCACCTACAAAGATGGAAACATTTGAAGAATTAGCTATTGCTGACGTTGCTGGATACTTATATAATGAATTAAAATATTATGATGGACTTGAAACTGTATATACCAACATTGATTTGAAATTAACTGATTTGCAAGATAAAGCTTCTAGGAGAGATGATATAGTTAACCAATTAAAAGAATCCTATGTATCAGCAGGAAATACAAATCAACCAATTATGTTTACAGTATAGGTGATATAATGTATTACTTACTTTGAAATTAAAAGATATGTATTAAAAAAATAAAAGACTGGAGTTTATACTCCAGTCTTTTTTATGTTTTGTATATTATGAAATAAACCTCTCTTTGCTGATGCTGCTGTAATTGCTAAGAGATATTTCTTTCTATTCTTTAATACTTTATTCTTAGCTATATTATAAACCTCCCATCTCTCTTCATCTGTTTTATGAAATATATATGGGTAGTTTAAATCCTTTAAATATATTACATCATTAGGAGATATAACAAGTACTGGTTTAAACATATCATCATTTACCGAATAGTTTAGTATTTTCGGTTCATTGTTTTGTTTTATTTCTAAACTAAAATTTTCACCATCACCATATATCTCCAATTTATCATTATACATTTTTATTAATATCGGCACTCTCATTAAGTAACCCCTCCTATAATGAATCTATTTTATCAAAGAATGATTTACTTCTTGCATTTGATTTAATTTGTCTACCATTTCCTCCACCTTCTACATATCCAGTATTAGATACATCTGTTATACTATTAAATGAATAGCAGTTAGTACCAAATTCTGGACGTTGTAAATAATTTATTATACCCAATGCACATTCATACATATTGAATGTACTTAATGTGTATAATAAACCTTCAAATTTAGGTATATTTATATCTATATAATTTGATTTATTAGATAATGTTAGTCGTATACCTCTTTGTTGTTCTCCATTAGAATAATCTATAACAATAGGATCTAATATAATATATTTATCCATAGCCAGATTGCTTATATATATCGATTCTGGTCTATTGAATATTATCATTTTTTTGTTTTTATCATAAACAAATAAGTTTTTATAAGATGGATCAGTAAACCATCTATAAGCCATATTAAGCTGATTTAAAACATAATACATATCTTCTATACGTATCATAATATATTCTTTATCATTATCTATCTTTTTAATATTTTCAATAGATAAAAAGTAATCAAAATTTCTACGTATAGTAACAAGATTATAATTTACATTAGAATATTTATCTGAGGTGTATTCATATTCTTTATGATATGGATATCTTGTACCATCTTCAGATCTATGTGCTAATAAAACATTAAATCTTAATACTGTATTATTTCCTATATAATAAACATCATCAGATATTTTCTCATATTGTTCATGTACAAATTTAACAACTTGCAAATACTCACCTCCAAAAAATAATACCATGAATTATGGTATTATTTTTTTATTAGTTATTGATAATCTGATAGACTAATAGGTTCTAAGCTATTTACTCTATCTATTATATCTGATACAATATTATTCATATTGATATGATTTGCATTGATTGGTGTTGTATTATTTGCACCTTGTACAGATACATTATTAATTTCCTGAGGAATGTTTTGAGTTTGTTCATTCTTCTGAGTATTGTTCGTTTCAGATGAAACCTTTTCTAAAAATTCTTTTCCACCACGTTCTTTAAATCTAGTCATTAACGTATTTGTAGCACTTTCTACTAAAGTTTCAATTTCTTGACGAGTAGGAACTTTAGGGTTATCAGAAATTTCTCCTTTTTCAGATTTTTCTTTAAACTTTGTTAATATTTCCATAATAAAATCCTCCTTTTAATTAAAGGTAGTTTATTTATTTTATTTAAATAAAAGATACTACCAAACTTTTATTCATATTTATAATATATAATTGAATTTTTGAACTTATACAAATTTTATAACCTTTATTTTTTCGTTTTGTTTTAAAAATCTTATAGGGGATAGCTTTATTTTATTAAGCTTTTCGATCTTTCTTTTATTTAATATATTCTCTACTTTAGCATTTATTTCTTTATCAGACATAGCTACATCTGAGCATTCACTGGCATATTTCATAAATATATCTTTTTTTGCATAATAATATTTATTTATATGATAAAATCCAGTATCTACAACTTCTATATAAAAAGTGTCTTTATCTCTAGTTCTACCTAGAGATTGTTTTGCTAATACTTCAGATTTAAATGGTTCTGCTAAGACTATGGTCATTTTTAATCCTTTTATGTCCATAGCAGCTCCACATGATTTTGTAGTTGATAATATTAATCGTTTTTCTAATTGCTGTTCTTTAGTCTCATCTGGATTTCTTAAAGAATCATCACTAGTGTATACTCCAATTTCATTTTTTAACTCTGGATAATTTTCTATAATCCAGTCTCGAGTTACTTTAATACCATAATTAGTTCCTATATAAATTAAATTCTTTCCACCATGTTTAAGAGCTAGATCTAATATAATATGTAGCATTTTATAGTAATTTTCATTATGTACTATATAACTTACATATTTATTTCTATCTAAACCATATTGATTTTTACACCCACTCAATTGACTTGGAGATGGATGACTGTTATATTTTATTGCTATATATTTAGTATGAGGATCTTCTTCTTCATTAAATAAATCTATAGATGGAACATTCTTAAAATATAATTGATATATAAAGTTTTCACCTTCATTACTTCTAGCAGGGGTAGCAGTAATATACATAGTATATTTTGTATTAGTATAATAATCAATCTTGCACATATTATCAAAGTTTAAATGTGCTTCATCATAAAATTTAATACCAACTCTCATAAATTTAAATAATTCAGATACTTTATCCCAACCATATGTATCACCATATGATTTTATTGTATTATGAGATGCTAAAATAACTTTATATTTTGAAATATCTTTTCTTAATAAACTAAATATACTAGAAGTTCCCGAAATAAAGAATATCTCTTTAGCAGATATATTAGTATATTCTAGGATATAATTTTTCCATTGATCTAACCAATTTAATACTGAAGTTATAACAATACTTCTCATACATGAATAAGCCATTGTCATAATAGCAACGTATGATTTGCCTTTACCAGTTGGAAGATTTATTGCTAATTGTGATTTTTGTTTATTTGATTTGTATTCTCCTTCTCCTAAAGTGAATCTTAGTGCTTGCTTTTGAATATCATCTCTGGGCAAATATTTAATAAGAGTTTGATCTACATAATCAAACTCATCATGTTTTGTATCTAATTTTGCTTTTGTTTCTAATAATTTTTCTAAGAAAAATATATCTATACCTCTAGGTAAAATAAGTTTCCTTTCTTTTTCTATATATTCTATACCTTTATATTCATAGCTATGAGTTACAGGATTATAGATCATAAAATAACTTTCAAGTTTTTGACAATCACCTAATATATAATCTTCTATAATAATAGATGTATGTTTAACTATAATTCTTGCCATAATATTCACCTCTTTCTACTATAATGTTTAAATCCTTATAAAAAATAAACTAGCAAGTGCTAGTTTATTTCTTTTTGGATTTCTTATTATTTGATTCAGTAGTTGAACTGCTTGCACTATTTTTATTGTTACTTGATTTAGGTAAAGGTATATCTGTTTCAAGTATATCTGTAGCTGTAGGATTATTTTATCCATTTAGTTTTGAAAACATCAAAAGCTTCTATTGATAAGCCATATAATGTTTTAACGAAATTGATTAAGCTTTTAACTTTAGGCATAATCGCAAGTATGATATTAATCAAATCTTCAATACATTCTTCGTTTATTTCTATTGTATCGTCTTTTACATATCCCCATTTTCCTGAGATATTATTATTATTATTACCTGCATCAGGATTCATATTTATTGATTGTGATAATTTGTTACATAGTTCCTTTTCTTTATTAGTTGCTGTTATTTGTATTTGTATTTTCATTATTTGTTACCTCCCATTTTTTATTAAATAATTTTATAGATTCTAATATTAATGATGTCATATATTTAGCATACTCTAATCCTGCAAATGCAGGTTTAATATGTTTATCAATATAATCTGCAATATCGATAAAACATTCTGGTGATATGTTCAATGCTATAACTTCTTCTGTTATATACAGAGAACCGAAGCTGGCTTTTATACATTTTCCTGTATTATCTATAAATCCACCTATCAGGTCTTTGTCAATAATTTTGCCAATATCGTGTAATATTTTATTTCTAGCTACCTCCTCAAATTCTGTTAGTTCTAAACGAATTTTCAATTTATACACCTCCATCCATTTATTCATATTTATAATATATAATTAAGAATATGCACTTTTACAATTCTTATTAGAATAACATCATAATAAATAATCATTTAAGGAGGTATCATAATAATGATAGATAGTAAAATAGGATATATTATATGTGAAACTGCTGCTACTGAACATAGAGAAGCGGTTGTTGTTGGTGAAAAAAATAATAAAGTTATTGCTGAAGTAATATTACAAGATATGGACGTTAAAAATAGAAACGGTAGATATTACGCTGAATCTGAATTAAAACCAGAATTAAATAGTCCTAGACTACAAGAGCTTATTAAGACTGGTAACTTAAAAGCTGAATCTGGACATCCAATGTCTAAAGATATAGCAAGACAACAAACAATAGATCCTAATAATGTATGTGCTAAGATACTAAAAATATGGACTGAAGGAAAAGATATTAAAGCTCATGTTAGAGGTACTAATAATCAGCTAGGTGAAGACTTTAATAATGATATACTTGATGGTGAATTTCCATCTTGGTCATTACGTGCATTAGGCACTATTCAAAATACATCTAGAGGTGCTGAAGTAAAAAATATAAAAATAATTACTTGGGATCGTGTAATTTATCCATCACATCAGAGAGCTTATATGACTAAAATAGTATCAGAATCTGCAAATGTTGCTGGTACTAATGTAGCTTTAAAACCTAATGATCCTGGATTAATAATACCTATTACTAATCAATCTGTAATAAATTATATTAAACAAGAATCTACAAATCTTAAAAATGTATTAGAATCATTCGAATTATTATACAACTCAATAGATGTTGTGGATAATGGAAGAAAGGTACAACTAATAGATGAAAATGGTTCTATATTAGTTATAAACTTAGAATCTCATATTCAAAATGAAATAATGAACTATTGTTATGATAATTTCTAAAAAATAAAATAGAGAATAACTATTTTGTTTTTTATTTACATTTGTATTAACATAAAAATAAACAACTCCTTTGCATGTTTAATATATATATTTAGCCTACAAGCGTTAATTGCTTGTAGGCTATTTTTATTTTCATTAAATATAATATTCTATTATATTCTTTTTAATATATATAATGACCTACAAGTATTACTTGTAGGTCACATATTTTAATCTACAGATTCGTCTTCTTCATCTTCAATAAATTTAACAACAGTCTTTTTATCCTTCTCTATATAATTATCATCAATAGCTTTCTTGATTTCTTCTTTATTTGATAAATATTTAGAAGGATTCTTCATAAAGAATAGATCTAAGAACGAAGGCTTATTCTTTCTATAAGTTAATGGATTATATAGCATTTTAGATAATCCTTCATATGATAACGATACTATTACTGAAGGATTATTAGTTAATGATTGACTTAATGTTAATAATCTATATGGCTCATTCGGATATTGCCATTGTGGTGTTTCTAATATATTATCAACACTTCGTAATTGATTACTTAATATAACTTCACCATGAACTGCTGATACATTCAGACCACCTTCAATGAATGTTTCAATCAATATCTGTAATATTTGATGTCTATCTAATTCTTTTACAACAGCAGATTTATCTATAATACTCTTAATCTTGTCCAAAGTTACAGATAAATCAGAGTTCTGTATTTCTATTATGAATAGCGGACAATCATATAAATGTTTAAGTTTTATAGATAATTTTCCATCATATTCAACAGCCTTTTCTCTTATAATAGTATTTAATTCAGGTGTTATAAATAGATTATCACAATCCATAGTATGAATATCATGCACCTCTCCTGTTGGAGATAATATTTGAAATTCTGTTACATACTCATTGAATCTTCTATGATCTTCATCGTTATCATCATATTCACTAATAAGAACTATTTCTCCTATCAGTAATCTGTATTCATCCAGATTTAATGAATCATCTGAAGTAATTTTTATGATATCGCAATCCAATTCACAGAATCTTTGGAAATCTGGTGACCATTTAATTTTCTTTATTGAGGATTCTAATAAATGTTTAGCTGATAGCATTCGCTGAGTTAATTTAGAAGATATTTCCTCTGCAGCTATCTTTCCTATATTTATATCATTATTTGTATATGCTAAATCACCATAACATCTATAACAAATACCATGACCTCTTGCATGGGATGCACAAGTCATTGGAGATCTCAAATATATGGTCTGTCCTATTAATTCTTTATTATTCTTGAGTAGATATTCTTGTCCTTTTGGATTTAATCTATAGTATCTATTCTCAAATCTCTCTAATATCTTTTCATCTTTTATAAATACTTCTTGGAAGTTTTGTGAGTCGCATACATAATTAGGATCTGGATGAATTATTGTATCATAATTATTCAACCCTAATAATCTTGCAAAGTAACCAGATATACCTACGTTTCCTTCAACTATAATCTGAGCAACTCTACCACCAGACTCTTCTATAAAGAATGACACTATATCATTTACACCGCCAGTTAAGAAGTTAGTATTGATTACTGTTGGATATACACCACCTCTACCATCAGGTTTGGTTCCTATATTAATTGCAACTTCTTTAAACTGTTTTGGGTTAACACCTTCACCAGCTCTAAAGAAATCAGCTAAACAATGATCAGAATTCTTTATGATATCAATCATATTATTAACATATTTCATTCCTACAGCTTTTACTTCTTCTAATGGTACCTGAGATAAATCTGCATGTAATAATTTATCAAATTCTGGATTGGATCTCATGAGTTTAACAAAATCTTCTAAGTTTATAGTATTAGCTAAATATCCATTAAACTCATCTATATAACACCATTTAAACATCATATCATCAATCATATTATTTAATTTCATATTTGGTATTAATTTACGTTTCTCTTCTAAGAAGAAGTTATCTATATATTTCTTAATACTATTTTGAGTTATTGCTTTTTCAAAGAATAAATGTTTTGGTTCTAAATGGATATCTGCTTTGATTATCAAATCCCACATAATTACATTACATAATAAATCTTGTAATGATAAATCTATATCAATACCATCATCAAATATTACTTTTACAAAAGCTTTTTGAACTTCTTCAAGTTCTATCCCATCCCTGAATATATTTAATATCCAAAAGAAATGCTGATCAATATTATCTTTAGTAAAATCTTTTGTATAAATTGTCATTTTTCCTGTTTTGATCAATTCAGCATATGGACCATAATTATTAAAATTCTCTAACATTTAAACAACTCCCTTTCGTTTATATTATTATTGTCATTATAATAATATATGATTATAAATATAATTGTTCTTATAGTATAAGTTAAACATATATGATTTTTCTACAATATTTCATATAATAAGAAAAAGAATAGGAATAAATCCCATTCTTTATATCTTTAATATATTGCTATAATTATTTGTATCATTCATTTTATATAATCCTATAGACTCTAACGGGAAATTCTTAAGATTATCATTTATTATAATTGGATAATTAATAAATTCCAACGCCCAATCTGGAAGTTCAGCATTCTTTGGAACAGCTATTGCTGTTATACCTTTTTCAAAAGGTTTCTCGTTTAATAAACTTATTACTTTTTCATAAGCTTCTAGATTTATTTCTTTTAACTTATTTACATTCTTTGGAGTTATATCTACTTTTACTATATCAATACTATTTCTAGCTTCTAAATCTATAGCTTCAACTCCTTCATCTCTAATTCTGTTCCAAACATAACTTGCTTTGATACCACTTATTCTAAATGGATCCTCATAACTATTCATTGATTTAATGGTTACAGGTTTATAATATTCTTTATTCTTACTCATCAATGAATTAAATATTTCTTTTTCTACCTTTGCTAAATCTTTAAGTACTCTTAATTGGTCTATATCGTCAGCCATTAATATATCTTCATATAATATTTCTTGCAACTTTTCTTGAGTCTTATCATTTAATGTAGATTTAGATATAGGTAATTTAATATCTAACCATCCATTTAAAAATTTACCTTCTTGCAATTCCTGTATAGATGCATAGTTCTTTTTTGCTAAAGTTATTAATACCCTCTTGAATAAGAACTCATTCTTCATTATTAATAGACATTTCTTGGTTGGGTCATATGAATTAGAATTTTGAGTGTATTTACACATATAATCATTTATAAGCTTATATGCACAATACGCTATAATATTTATTATAGAATATCTTACACCTTCTTGAGGAATAATATTTAATACATTCATTCCTTTATGAATTGAAACTATCTCATCATCAAAGAAGTTGTATTCTTGGTCATCCTCAACAAAATCTATAACTTTTAACTTATCTACATCTCCAAACTCATCAGTTTCTAAGAATGAAATAGGTCTTAAAACTTCCTTTTTAATCTTCATAGGTACATCTTTTACCTTCTCTAATACGAATCTATACCATGGGTCGAAAGATATAATATTACTATCAGTATCTACTATAGCTACAACTTTACGTATCATATTTTCAGCTCTATCTAATCTATCTATTATTTGATGACCATAATAAACATATTCTTTTATTAAATCTAAGAACTCGTCCAATTCTACTTTAATCTCATCTGGAACTTTATTTGGGTCTAGGAATGGTTTATTTAATTTTTGAAGTATATAAATCAATGCATTGGTCATTGATTTATTGTCAACAAAATCATATAGATTGTTTTTATAATATAATCTGTTCCAATCTTCTTGTTTTAATCTACTGAATATTTCCCATACTATTTCTAAATCTTCTTGAGATGGAATATATTCAAATCCGCATGTCATCATAACTTTATTAAATGCTTCAGCCATGGTAATATCTCTATCTAATATCATTTTATCATCAAATTGTCTTTCTTCATTTACTACATTATCTATAAATGTAATAATTTCATTCAAAGATCCAAATAAAACATTATTTGCTAGCAACATTTCAAATTGAAGCATCGCTGATGATATACAGGACCTACCTTGAACTGTAATGGAAGATGCAATATTAACATTATAATATAAACATGATACTTGCCCGATACTACCATATAAAGCATTTGCATCTACTTTAGCTAGTAGCTGAAGTAGATTATATTTTTCAAATTCTTCTGAACCTTTTGGATATTTAAACATTTCTTTCTTATAAACATCTCTACCTTCCATAAAGGACTGAATCATTTTTGATAATGGATTTGGAACTTCTCCATGCTTCTTAAATAGAACACCATATGCTGTAATTATAGGTTCTCTGGTTAATATATATTCAGCCATTTCTATTAATGTAGTATTTACATTTTTATTCTTATAATTATTCTCTAAAATAACCTCAGAATTTTTGAATCTCTTTAAGATTGAATAATTTATAGCATCATCTAATTCTTTATATGATAAATTAGGAAAAGAGAGGTGCAGCATTCTATGTGCAACTCTTTTATATTTATTAACTACTTCTAATTTGGTCAAATTCTGCATGATTAAACACATCCTTTTCATATTATTATTTCTATGTTCCTGTGATTTTATTTTTTCACTAACCTCTCTACTTTAATATAATATATAATTATATATTATATAAGGGATAATAATAATATATGAAAGGATGATTTTAATGTCAAATTTCTATGGAAAAACAACATCAAATATAGTAAGGGTTGGTGATAAGGAGAAGTTTAAAGAAATAATAAACTCAATACCAGCATCAGGTATTATTAAATTCGAAGAAGGAACTGTAGACGGTTCAATATCATTTTATTGTGACGGAATAATGGAATTAAATATAGATAATGTATTATGTAGTCAAGAAGAACTAATAACTGAAATTCAAAATATATTACTAGATAATGAATTTCTGGTAATAAAGGAAATAGGATATGAAAAATTTAACTTAGAAGCAAGAGCATACATCATACACAGAGAAGGAACTGATTATGTAGATTTTGATGAAATATTACAAGACAGAATAGAGCATTCTATTTATAATAAAATTAATCTATAAAATCATTTAATAAAAAATGGGAGGTAATTAGACATGGGAATAAGCAATCATTCAATATTCTTATTAGAAGACGGAACAGTAAGAACAGTAGGAGGTAATTATTTTGGACAATGTGGTACTGGTAATACTAATAATCCACAATTATCTTTATA